>Ga0209707_1000015_pt1 | contig 108175 bp, 102 predicted proteins | sample EN4Hudsemesocosm_FD_184630 | JGI IMG/M metagenome (GOLD analysis project Ga0209707, IMG submission 184630) | Methane-oxidizing microbial communities from mesocosms in the Hudson Canyon - EN4B Hudson Canyon (SPAdes) (version 2) | ecosystem: Environmental > Aquatic > Marine > Cold seeps | place... | reverse complement strand
GTGAAACGCAGTAGCGCCGATGGTAGTGTGGGGCTTCCCCATGTGAGAGTAGGTCATCGTCAAGCTCTTATTCTAAAAACCCTAACAGGTCTGCCTGTTAGGGTTTTTTTTCGTCTGCAGAAAAGTGGACGGCAGACCTGTTAGGATTTTTAGAATAATGACGATGGGTTACTGTCACTACCTATCGGGCGCTCTTTCCCATGTGAAGTAGGGCCAACCACCACGGCTTTTGAAGCACCGCTTCAAGTGGCTTTTGGCGTCTGCCAAGGAAGGCAGGCTGGGAGGAGCTCCAGGGATGGAAAGTAAGATTGCTGTCCAATCAAACAGATCGCTTTAATCTTTAGCGCTTCCTCTTTTATCTCAACACCACACAAGCCCTGCATCCGTTAATTCCTTTCAGGGCACGCCGTGAATACGTCGCTGCGCTCTCCCTGTAGGCTCGACCCCGGCCAGCCATTCCATGCATTCATGGCGCTACGCTCCATGCCGCGTGAACGTCCCAGAAAGAAACCAACGCATGCAGTGCCACGAACACCTGAGTAGATTCACAAAAAGCAAATTACAATGCAGTGAAGCCCAGCATCTGAGTAGATTTCACAGGAGCAATTAACATTGCTGTACTCACCCATAAGTAGCTGTAAGCAACATAAATTAAGTAAAGATGAGCGTTTATGTGCACTTTTCCCGTATCTGAAGTGAGTGTTGTGAGCGGATATGTGCATTGAAGGCTAGAAATAATGTCAATAAATACAGTCTTATATGTACGGAAACCCTCTATTAATAGGCCTTCAAGCCTTTTCCTTGTCAATTGACCAAAATCATCAAACTATTCACAAGATAGACATTCTTCATTATTATCCCTACTCAAATTAATATGAAATTTTATCATGTACGATTTTCAGCAGAGTGCTGATTATGTACGGCAGGCTAATAATAAAAGGGATCTTAAAGATCTCAGTAGGATTCTAGAGCATGACAAAAGCAAACAAAGCATCCAGCCCACTCGCTTCATTAGCGAACCCTTTCGATAAAGAGAAAGAAGTCGAATTCAGTATTCCTGGTCAAGCGTCTTATGAGCCGGGTCTATATGAAGAGAGCCTTAAGAAAGGTTACAAGCTGATTCAGCGCCCTAAAAAAGCCGCGGGTGTTAACGCCATTACTCGCCAGCACGCGAAAAAGCGTATGACGATTTGGGAACGCATCTCTGTATTAACCGATGAAAGCCCAACGGTATTGTTTCAAAACTGGGGCAAGAACCTTGATGGTGCTTCACTAGTTACCGCCGTAGTAAAAATTAATGGCCGTGATGTCGCCTTATATGGGCATGATTTTACCGTGCGCGCAGGCTCGATGGATGCGACTAACGGCAAAAAGCTAGCGCGTTTGTTTGAACTTGCGGGTAAGCGCAAAATTCCTCTAGTCGGCCTGAACGACAGTGCAGGTGCTTATGTCCCTGCCGGTGTTGGTGGTCTTGATGGTTACGCTGAAGCCTTTACCGCCTTGCGTAAAATTAGTGGTGTCGTTCCTTCTATCATGTGCATGTTTGGTTTTAACGCTGGAGGTGGCTCTTACTTACCACGCCAGGGGAGTTTCATGATTCAACCAAACGATACCTTCTTTGGTCTAACAGGCCCTGGTGTTGTTAAGTCCGTACTGGGTGAAGACGTGACGCCGGATGAACTAGGTGGCCCAAGTGTTCATAGCCAAAGTGGTGTAACCGATTTTGTAGTGAAAGACGAAGTGAGTGCCTTGAAGAAGGTTAAGCGCCTACTGAATTATATTCCAAACAATAATAGCGAATTCGCCCCTTTCCAAGAAACCTCAGACCCTGTTGATCGTAAGACCTGGGATGTGGATATCTTATTGAAGAAAGCCTTCAATAGCCCAAGCGGATTCAATACTCCAATTGATGTGAGCATTATGATTCAGCAGTTATGCGATCACGGTGATTTCATGGAGATTCAACCTGATCGCGCTCGTAATACCATTACTGCTCTGGGTCGAATGGGCGGAAATGTTATCGGTTTTGTTGCCAATAACTCAGCGGTTTCTTCAGGACAAATTGATATTGCGGCGGCGTATAAAAATGCACGCTTTATCCGCTTTTGTAATCTATACAATATTCCTGTGATCTTTATGGAAGATACAACCGGCTTCTTACCGGGTAAGGATCAAGAAGCCCAAGGTATCGTCCAAGCGGGTCGCGCCATGTTAGATGCAATTATTGATTTACGCACCCCTCGTTTCTTATTGATTATTCGTAATGCCTTTGGTGGTGCTTACGCCTCTTATAATAATTATCCAACAGGTGCCGATTTAGTGGTTGCCTTACCTTCAACTCGTGCGGCGGTGATGGGGCCTGCTGGGGTTGAATTTGTTTATAAAAACGAACTGCGTGCGATTCGTAGCGCCGTTAAAAATAAAGAACAAAGCGCAGAATGGGCGAAAGAGCAGGAAGCTTTATTAGCTAAGCGTTATGAAGAAGAATTGATGAATCCGAACGAAGCGCTGAGTTTAGGTTCTATTTCTCAAATTGTGATGCCAAGTGATCTACGTAAGGTGTTATGTGAAAACATGAATTTCCATTTACGCCATTACACACCTGAGCCGTTAAATGCCGTTCAGCGTGAGTTCCACTAAATTTCTATTACAAATTTAGTCAACGATAAGCATCAAAATAAATAGAATTTATAGCAAGCAGATTGCTAAATAGGATTATAAAATGAGCAACGATTATTATTTAAATAACCCATTAATTCATCAAGATCGCCGTTTAGTTAATGCGAATAATGAATGGGCACAAAGTTTTGAATGCAGTGAGATGCGTCCATTAATTATCTGTCGTGGGCCTATTCGTAAAGAAGCAATGGATGTCTTCGAAGAAATGGGTATTGAGCACTATGGTATTTTGCTTTCAGAGAAAGACTCTATCGTCTATCAAAATGCCTTGGCCCCTGAATTACGTCAGTTAACAGATCCTAAACGAGTGCATCGTGTTCCTGACTATACCGGTGTGGATAAAGAAGAGCGTAATGTTCGCATTCAGCAAATAATCAGTATTGCCAAAGAAAATAACTATAACTCGATTTTTACCGGTTATGGTTTTATGGCGGAAGATGAAACTATGGTTGCGGCTATGGAAGACGCCGGTCTTAACTTTATTGGCCCTTGTTCTAAAACCGTACACGACGCAGGTCTTAAAGACGAAGCTAAACGCACGGCGCTTAAAGTTGGTGTAAGTGTTACTCCGGGTATTGATAACGCGACGGCGATTACCCTAATTAAAAAATATGCGGATGAAAAAGCGCTATTAGCTCTAGCCAAAGAACAAGGTCTGCTATTAGATAAAGAACTATTTGATAATGCAGAAGCCTTAGTAGAAAAAGCCGATGTGGTATTAGCCGCGGGTTATAAAAAAGGTGTCGACCTTTATACCATCGAAGAATTACAAGAAACGATTCGTGAACAAGTGATCGTGATGAGTCGAGATTACCCTGAAAACCGTATTCGTCTTAAGTGCATCGGCGGTGGTGGTGGTAAAGGTCAGCGTATCTTACCTAATCCAAATACCATGGAAGGTGATGTTGAAAATCAAATCACGCAAGTGGCTGAGCAGGCACCGTCGTTAGTATTGGAAATTTTAAACGAAGTTAAAGCGACAGGGCTTGGAGACAATAAAAACGTTCTTATTGAACTCAATATTGAAACCACTCGCCACCAAGAAATCCAGGTGATCGGTAATGGCCAGTGGAGTTTGGCATTAGGTGGTCGTGATTGCTCTCTACAGATGCATGAGCAGAAGCTATTAGAGGTTTCAGTAACTACGGAAGAGCTTGAGTCAGCCTTAACAGAAGCCGTTAAAGCTGGTCGTGATGTGGAAGCGAAAGTTTTAACTCAAGATCTTAAAACCCTACATGCAATGGAAGAGCAGTCAGAGACTTTTGGTGAAGCAGTAGGGCTTGATAGTGTATCGACGTTTGAGTGTATTGTTGATCGTGATAAGCATTTCTTCATGGAAATGAATACCCGTATTCAAGTTGAGCACCGTGTGACGGAACTGTGCTACGCGCTTAAATTTATTAACCCAGAAAACGAAAATGAGTTCTTCATTGTCGAATCCTTAGTGGAGGCAATGGTATTGCTCGCGGCACATGGACCTCGTTTACCTAAGCCACAGCGTATAAAGCGCAACAACGCTTCTGTAGAAGCACGCCTAAATGCGACCAACCAAGCATTGGCTCCTCATGCGGGCGGTATCATCGAAAACTGGTCGGATGCGCGTGAAGGTGAGATTCGTGATGACCAAGGTATCAGTTTGCATAACCCAGATACCGATGTCTTTATGAAGTATCATTTAGCGGGAGCTTACGACAGTAATATTGCCTTGCTATTAACGGTTGGCCAAAATCGTTTAGATAGTTACCAAGGTTTAGCGGAAATTTTACGTACCACCGAACTAAGCGGTAAGGATCTCGCGACCAACCTCGAATTCCACTATGGCTTGGTTAACTGGTTCTTGGGTAATAACATCAATGCTCGCCCTACTACTCGTTTCATTGTGCCTTACCTAACCGCGGTTGGTTTATTGAAGCAAAAAGCCAATAACCTCGATTTAAATTTTGCTTATGGCCAAGTATGTAAGCAAGCGATGGCTAAGGTTAAAGATGCTGATGCACAAGCTGCTTTAAAAGAGGTATTAACTCGTAAGCAGCTATTATTAACCCGTCCATTAGAGCGTTTAATGGCTGAGCCTCATGTATTAGCAGGTTGGTTAAGCTTAAATCAGAAGCACTTCAGCCAAAATGATAAGGGTGAAATATCCTGGATTGAAAACCCAGTTAAAGTATTGGCTGAGACGTATCACTTCTTAAATATGGATTACAACGAGAATAATCCAGCAGCCAGCATGATTTGGGATCACGATCATGATGTTTTAAGCCAAGCATTAGATTTTTATGCCGAACTAGAAAAAGTATTAGAGGCATCTGATTTTTCTAACTTGTGCAAAGTATTAAGTAGTAAGAAATCTCCTTCATCAGGTATTGATAATGACCAGTGGCTGGCGATTCAATCGGCGCACTTAGGTTATCAAGCGGGTAATGAAATCCTATCTTTATTGCCTTTCATCGGTGTTAGTACCCAGTTCTTTGACTTGAAAGTGAACGAAGATTTAAGTGTTCACCTTCCTGAATCATTATTGGATGAAGAGCTGCAAGTGAAGATGGCGAAAGTATTAGTGCCACCGCCTGTCGCCAAGAGTGATGAAATTTTAGCGCCTACCGGTGGTATGTTCTATTCTTGCGAAGCGCCAGGTATGCCTGCGTTTGTTGAGCAAGGCTCTCATTTTGAAGCGGGTCAGCCACTTTATATTATTGAAGTGATGAAGATGTTCAATAAGGTCAATGCGCCTTTCTCTGGTACTGTTGATAAAATATTGGTGGAAGATGATGGTGCCATCATCAGCAAGGGCCAAGTATTATTTAAAATTACCCCAGATGAAAAAGCCGTTGTAGAATCACCAGAAGTGGTGAAAGCGCGTATCGAAGCGCAAACGTCTGAATTCTTAAACTCGATTACCTTGTAAGGGCTGATAATATGATAGTTGCATTAGATCACATCGCCATTGCGGTTCCCGATTTAGAAAAAGCGATTAAACGTTTTATGGAAGATTTTGATCTTCCTTTTAAAGGCCAGGAAGACGTTCCAGCGGCGAAAACCAGTACGGCTTTTTTTCCTTTACCTGAAACCAGTATCGAGCTGGTTCATCCATTAAAGGGTGAAGGTCCGATTCAAGGTTACCTCGATAAAAAAGGTGGTGGTCTGCATCACTTATGTTTTCGCAGTGATGATATCGAAGCGGATGTTGCTCGACTAAAAGAAAAAGGTTATCAGTTTTTATCAGAAGCGCCGACCTTGGGAGCTCATAATAGTAAGGTGATTTTCATTCACCCCAAAAGTTGTGATGGTGTTCTGATTGAGCTTAATCAACCTATGGCTGAAGCTAAAAGCGAAGAGGGTGAAGACTAATGGCTGATAATAACGAAACTGAAAAAAAGTATACTCTAGCTGAGTGGCAAGCCTTAGCAACCAAGCAAATGAAAGGCCTAACCCCAGAAGAAATGGAATGGCATACCCCTGAAGGTGTGCCGATTAAAGTGCTTTATACTCAAGAAGATGTGAAAGATCTTGAGTTCGCTAATACGATGCCTGGTCTTGCGCCCTATGTTCGTGGTCCACAGGCCACTATGTATGCAGGGCGTCCTTGGACAATTCGACAGTATGCGGGCTTTTCTACCGCAGAAGAATCCAATGCGTTTTATCGTAAAAATTTAGCGGCGGGCGCGCAAGGTGTTTCCGTTGCTTTTGATTTAGCGACTCACCGTGGTTATGACTCAGACCATCCACGAGTAACCGGTGATGTTGGTAAAGCAGGGGTAGCGATTGACTCAGTTGAAGATATGAAAATTTTATTCAATGAAATTCCATTGGATAAAGTTTCTGTTTCGATGACGATGAACGGTGCGGTTTTGCCTATTTTGGCCAACTATATTGTTGCTGCTGAAGAGCAGGGGGTTAGCCAAGATAAATTATCCGGTACGATTCAAAATGATATTCTAAAAGAATTCATGGTGCGTAATACCTATATTTATCCGCCGGCACCCTCGATGAAAATCATCGGTGATATTATTGCTTATACCTCAGGTAATATGTCTAAGTTTAATAGTATCTCTATTTCCGGTTATCACATTCAAGAAGCGGGTGCCGACGCGGCATTAGAGCTTGCTTATACCTTAAGTGATGGACGTGAATACGTGCGTACAGCGTTAGCTGCTGGACTAGAAGTGGATGCCTTTGCACCTCGCTTATCTTTCTTCTGGGGCATTAGCATGAACTTCTATATGGAGATTGCTAAGCTGCGCGCGGGACGTTTATTGTGGAACCGTATCATGGCGGAATTCAATCCACAGAACCCTAAGTCTTCTATGTTGCGAACTCACTCGCAGACTTCAGGCTGGTCGTTAACCGAACAAGATCCGTATAACAATGTTGTGCGGACTACAATCGAGGCTATGGCCGCCGTTTTTGGTGGTACACAATCATTGCATACCAATGCCTTAGATGAAGCGGTAGCGCTACCGACTGAATTCTCGGCCCGTATTGCGCGTAATACTCAGATCATCATCCAAGAAGAAACCGGGATTACTCAAGTAGTTGACCCTTGGGGTGGCTCTTACATGATGGAAAGTCTGACTCAGCAAATGGCTGATAAAGCTTGGGCTCTGATCGAAGAGATTGAAGAAAAAGGGGGTATGGCTAAAGCCATTGAAGAAGGTTTACCAAAACTTCGTATCGAAGAATCAGCAGCGAAAAAACAAGCCCGAATTGACCGTGGTGAAGACGTGATTGTTGGGGTAAATAAATATCAGCTGGAAGAAGAAGACGATTTAGAAATTCTAGAAGTTGATAATGTTGCCGTGCGTGAATCGCAGATTAAGCGTTTAACTGACATCAAGGCAAGCCGTGATAGCGAAGCGGTTAAAGCGGCTTTAGCGGCGATTACTGAAGCGGCTAAGAGTGGGGAAGGTAACCTGCTAGACTTAAGTGTGAAAGCGGCACGTTTGCGCGCAACGGTGGGTGAAATTTCTGACGCCATGGAAGAAGAATTCGGACGTTATAAAGCCGAGGCTCGTACTATCTCAGGTGTATACGGTGCACCCTATGAAGATGATGAAGACTGGCAAGGTATTAAAGCAGACATCGAAAGTTTTGAAGCCGAGCAAGGTCGTCGCCCGCGTATGCTGGTTTGTAAGATGGGCCAAGATGGTCACGACCGCGGTGCAAAAGTGATTGCCACAGCCTTTGCGGATGTGGGTTTTGATATCGATTTATCCCCAATGTTTTCCACTCCTGAAGAAGTAGCGAAACAAGCGGTGGAAAATGATGTTCACGTTGTCGGGGTATCTTCACAAGCTGCAGGTCATAAGACTCTGGTTCCTGCGCTAATCGACGCACTTAAAGCGCAAGGTGCTGACGATATTATCGTCGTCGCTGGCGGCGTAATTCCTAAGCAGGATTATGATCATTTATGGGCCGCGGGTGTGAAAGGGATTTTTGGCCCTGGAACCAAAATCCCTGTGAGTGCGCGTTTAGTACTGGAAGCGATTAAAGAAGCGCAAAAATCTTAATAATTTAAGTTTTTGTTAGAACCCTGTTAGCTTTTTTTGGATAAAAGCTAACAGGGGAATTTCCCAGAGAAAAATTATCTAGTATAGCTATTCTTTACTCAGTTAATAATGCTATTAAATCAGTAATATCTTTAGTGTTAATATAATCTAATTTTTCTACATCGTTACATGCTGAATTACTGGAATAATAATTTTTTTCTAGACCTGAGTCTTCGGTGATTGTTATACGATACAATCTTCCATCAAAATGGCAAGCCAGTGAGCTTGATGTTGCTCGCATTGAATACAATTTATTTTTGCTCTTATCCGATAAATTATCTAATGAATAATCATATGTTCTAGTGCGTCCTTCAAGGCTTGGGACATTGCCATTATCTTGAAAAATGACAAGGCGCTGGCTTGAAAGGCCCCAGATTAGTAATCCGGAATCTGATGATCCACAAGCGGTAAGCAAAAGCATTGATAAGATAAGAATCACTTTTTTCATGTTAAGTCCTTTTATTAAAATTTAGCACTCATATCACCCGGCTGATTCCAATCCGCTTTATATAAGTCGCTATCATTCAAATGATAAACCGTATCACCCTGTATCAAGCCGCGGCTTGTATTCATATTGTGATAGCCATTTTCATCACTATTGTCACTGCTCTTAGTGATTAGCGCACCCGCCTGAGTTAGTTGATTGTCTTTTATTTCAAATAAGTACAATCCAGATTGTGACCATTGATAAAACTGGCTTTCAGGGTCTCCCCAATAATTCCCTTGAGCAGGGCCATTATTCTCCATAATAGGGAAGGCAAAACGATACTGCCCATCTTGCTGAATACCAGTAAAACTTAAAGGGTCATAACTGAGCGGGGTAGATGAACCTCGTTTGCCTATTTGAATATTCCCTAGTTCAGTTGGCTGCTGAATATCGCTGACATTAAATAATGACACTTTAATACCCTGATACCAGGTAGTGCCACTTGCGCCTAAAATGGCATCTTTACCGATACCTAATAACAAGTCATTGCTAATGGGGTGTAAATAATCACTGAAGCCAGGGATTTCTAATTCCCCTGCGATACTAGGTTGTGAGGGATTTGAAAGATCTATCACGTAAAGTGGATCGACTTTCTCAAAAGTCACTATGTAGGCCCTGTCTTGCATAAAGCGTACGCTATAAATCTGCTCGTTCACTTTACCAATAGCAGCAGGCTGTTCATCGTTCGGTAAGGTGGCAATTGTCTTTAATTCATTCCCTTGAGTCTTTAGTACTGTTAGCTGGTGCTGAGTTAAACGCCAGTCAGTATTGGATGATTTTTTAGAGGTGACTACGGCAATGCTACCATCTTTGAGTTCTCCTAAACGCAGTCTTGGATTATTGCTGGCGAGCTGCCCTGCTACGACCGCAGAACCTTGGTAAGCAAAAGAAGTTAAATCAAATTTATGCAGGTGAGTATTACCCGAAGTCCAGTGTAATGACTCTGGTAGGCTGTCGGAAAAATTCCAATAGCTGGTATTAAAGGTATATAAGTTATTGGTACTCATATAAATGCCATGAACATCACCGGCCATACAGCGGCTAGTAAATTGGGCATTATCGATGTTGATACGAGTTATCATGGTTAAGCTTATCGATCCCATATTGGGATTGGCTACTTGCGGAATTAGGCAGCTACTATCAGACACAAGGTCAAATTCTTGCTCATTAATTGTCAGCTTAGGTAATAACTCACTCAAGTTAATATCATTGATTAACCGTTTATTGGCCGCGATGTCGTGATCAGTTTCAGGGTAATGAATCAGGTCAGGAATATTTGGGCTATAACGGCTGATTAAGAAAATTTCATCACCGATTCGGCGACTCTGAACCACGTATCCATCTAAGACGATTGAATGTTTAATTTCAGGCTGAGTTTTAGTTTGAACATCGATAATGCTCATGTGACTCTGGCCATCTTGCCAAGTTTCCGCACTGGCCCAGTTATTTTGATAGTGATTGCGATTACCTAAAACAACCAAGGAGTTGTCATTTAAATACATTTCACTAGGACTCATGGATTCTAATTCCAAATTCGCCAGTTCTTCCATGCTATTTTTAACGATACGTAATTGGGCTGGGGTGGTGGTTGACATTGGCCCACAAGGCAGAATTGTCATCATGTCATCTTGTTCAGCAACAGGACTGGATGCAGTCGTTAACGCGGCGCTAAAAATAACAGGCTCTGCAGTATTACAATCAGTGAATTCATCGTACTGATAGTCGACCTTTGCGGGTTTTAAAACGAAAAAATTTTCACCATCATATTTCCATAAGTCCCCTTCATCAACACCGGCTACTTGATTATTAGTGCCGCTGAAATCCGCTGGGTTTGATTCACTCGCATCTGAGCTGGCCGTATCGTCAGCGAGTGCATTTTCAGCAATTGCAATCGATTCCATATAGCTGGTATCAGCGTAATTAGAGGAAGAGGCCTTTTGTGTAAAGCGGGCGGTAAGGAATTGTTTTAGTTCAGCTTGGCTTGCATCTTCTTTCAATTGAATGTCGGCTTTATTTTCAGCTTGAGTTTCATTTTCTGAATCTGGATCGATGCAGGCAATGAGGCTGGTCATAAAGGCAGTGAGCAAGGCAGTCTTAATCATTGTTGAGTAAGAAAGCGATGCTAAGAAATTAGTCTTCATATCAAGATCCGTGTGAATGAGTGATTATCTTAATATTATCAATGTGAAATTTTCCCATGTCAATTTATGAATCATTAATTTATAAAATCGTTACAATGGGCGGATTGATATAATTTAATGATTTAAGCCAAGTTGATAGAGGGAATTTGGAGTGCATCGACTGAAAGTATTGCGAATAAGGCTGCTAATAGGGCTACTTATAAGTTGTGCACTGTTAAATACAGCTCATGCGCAGCAAAGCTTAAAACTCTCTCTCGGTGAATATCGAATTCTTGATGGCGCTGATAGCTATGGCTTTACTTCAATTAATAGCAAATATTCTAGTCAAAATTATCAAGCGAGCCTAAGCCTGCCTTATATCAGTGGCTATCGAGGAGAGTCGGGTGTCGGTAATGTTGCTGTTAAGCTGGCCTACTTAACTCAGTGGCGAAAAAACTATATCGACCTGAACTATCGTCAAAAGCTAGCCACCGCCGATGATCAGTTAACCGTGCCTGCATGGGACACGGGTATGAGCATAGAATTAGCTCGATACCTTGTTGGTGGAGTGGGTTTTATGGAACTCGGTTATAACTGGCGGCATAAAGCTCAAGGGAGTCAGGCTGAACGTAAAAATAGTTTGTTTTACGCACTTGGAGGTTCATATCCGCTAATGAAGTACCTGTCTGCGGGTATGATTCTAGATCATAAACCTACTGCTCTAGGCCAGCTCAATCGCAATATAACCGGGTTTGCGCAATATAAGCTCAATCAAACGCATCGAATTGGCGTGAATGCTTTTAAAGGATTAACCCAAGCCAGCCCTAACTGGACATTAGGTCTGGTTTGGACGCAGAAATTTTAAAATTGCTTTTAGTCTTTTATATCTTCGGGGGGCTCTAAATCATCAGCCTCCATATCCCCTGGGAAAATGATTTCTAAGCTATTATCGATAGCCTCACGGCTTTCAAATATCTCGGGGCGCTCAATTAGTTCAGGTCTTTCCAATATTTCTGGACGGCTCATAGAGCGAATACCCGTGCCACCGATGCCACCGATGGTCTCTTCTTCGGATAATACCTCATCAGAATGAGCATCGAGCTGCGTCGCAAGACAAAGGCTGCTATACGTAAGTATCAGACTGGTGATGGCGGTGACTAAGAAGTTATTCATTGTCTAAATCCGTATAAAGGTAGCTGCCTAAACGGAAGCGGTAATGTGGGCCTAGCGATTTTTTATCTTGTTTTTGTAATGTCAGCGCTTGGGCATTGAGATCTTTCAAGACAATCATTGATTGTTCTTTAGCTGATTTCTTTAATATTAATAGTGACGCTTTACTAAGCTTGTTATAAAACACAGCGCGCTCAAAGTTTTTTTGCTTATTAATTAAATTGCCCGTGCTGGTGGCCATATGATCGGCCAAATTCTCGGCAAAGAAAAAAAGTTGATCTTCCGATAACTGCTTATCTTGTAGGGCATCCATATTAAGGTGCAGCTTTTGCGCTTCGTCTTTATTCATCCAGCCCATTTGTAGCCAGCTTTCCATAATGCTTGAGGGATGAATGTTCTGACGGCTGTATTCATTGGCTAGAGATTCAAAGCTATTCTCTCCATTGATTGATAAGGGTTGCGATATACCTTCGATGCAGTAGGGCTCTTCACCCATCCAGCTTGCAAGCATTAGACTATTGATTGATAGGCGTTCAGACGGTTTATGTTCTAAGTTCTGATCCCGTAAACGCTTTACATCCTTTCTATGGACGCCAGTTAATAAGTTAATACGACTATCCGTTGCGGGTTTATCAGCAATGGCAAAATCTTTTTCGGCGACTTCCACATAAGCCGACTTGATGATCTCAAGTAAGGTGGGCAGCGTGATTTGTTTGTTAATCAAAAAACGCATCAAGGGCTTAAGTAGCTGCTTGATAGCCGAGTTCAATAGGGTATTTTGTTTATTTTCATCAATCATAATTACCAGTGTAACCTAATGCACACTGCTTGTGGGAAAATATCACATTTGTCAGTTCTTAGCGGTATAACCCTAGGGGTTACGAGTTATGGTATTCTTACTACAGTCATTAAACTCTATAACAGATACTATCATCATGATCGACTTGGAAGCCTTAAAACGTGGTAATCGCCGTGCTCTCGCAAAGGCAATTACCTTGGTTGAAAGCAAGCTTGATAAGCACAGAATTGAAGCCCAAGACATCCTTAACCAGCTATTGCCAGATACCGGAAACAGTATTCGTATCGGCATTAGTGGTATCCCAGGGGTCGGAAAATCTACCTTCATTGAGGCATTTGGTCAGTATCTTATTAACCAAGGTAAGAAAGTCGCTGTCTTGGCGGTAGACCCGAGCTCCCCTCTACGCGGCGGCAGTATTCTAGGGGATAAAACCCGGATGGAAATGTTATCCCGCGAAGAGAATGCCTTTATTCGCCCTTCACCCAGTGAGGGAGCGTTAGGGGGCGTGGCGCAGAAAACTCGTGAAACCATGCTGCTTTGTGAAGCTGCAGGCTATGATGTCATTTTGGTCGAAACCGTTGGGGTTGGCCAGTCTGAATACGAAGTCGCTGCCATGGTGGATTTTTTCCTCGTTCTTATGCTGCCCAATGCCGGTGATGAATTACAAGGAATCAAACGCGGTATTATGGAATTAGCCGATGCGCTAGTCATTAATAAAGCCGATGGTGAAAGTTTAAACTTGGCCAAGCAAACTCAAGGGCATTATAAAAGCGCCTTTAAACTGATGAAGCAAAATAGTTTCTGGACTCCTCAGGTACAGACTTGCTCGGCATTGAATAACGATCGCATTGAAGACATTTGGCAGATGATTACTGAATACCATAAAGCGGCCACTGAAAATATTAATGCCGGGATCCCTTCATTTGACGAAAAGCGAGCGCGTCAAAACAGTGAATGGTTAGATAAACTCATTCATGAAATGTTAGAGCTGAAATTAAAACAGCACCCTGCAGTAAAACAAACCTTGCCGCAATTACAGGATGATGTTTTGAATAATAAAACAACGCCGTATAATGCCGCCCAACAAATAATTGATTTGCTATAGGTGAATCTTTCTACAGAAGAGCTAAGTATGAGTACGCCTTTAACTCCAGAACAAATCAGCGAAAAATTAAAGCAGTTCTTTATCGACCATCTACCCATTACTCAATTCATGGGCTTAGAAGTCGAATCTTATGATGGTGATACATTAATTCTTACTGCACCACTCGAGCCTAATATTAACGATAAACAAACCGCTTTTGGTGGCAGTTTATACAATACGGCGGTGATGGCGTGCTGGGGAATGATTTATCTAAAAACCCAAGAAAAAAACATTCAGTGTAATCAAGTTGTTACCGAAGGCAGTATGAAGTATATCGCCCCAGTCGATGGTCGAATTCGAGCGATCTGCCATGCACCGGCGGAAGAAGAGCTGGCCGGTTTCTTTGATCACTTTGAGCGTAAAGGGCGAGCAAGAATATCATTAGAAGCTGCTGTGTATAATGATACCTGCGTAATGAAAATTGATCCCGAAGCTGAACCTAAAATAAAACCTGCAGTTAAGTTCAGCGGTCAATATGCGATTCTAAAAACCGAATAATTAAAATCAGTTTAAAACCTGTGAAGTCTCAGCCTCATTGTCAGCCGTTTGATACTTTACAGGACGCAAAAAATCTAAAATTAAACGCCCGATAAAATTAGCATCGGTTCCTTGTTTAAGAGAATTAATCCCTAAACTATAAGTCGGCTCGCCAATCATTTCGGCGCGGCGGCTCAATAAGCGCTCACTGTACTCAGGGCTAAATTCCGGGTGCCCTTGCAAGGTGACAATATGCTGTTTAATTACGAAGCCGGCATACGGGCAAAAATCATCACTTAAGAAACAGCGTGCTTCTGCTGGTAAAGCAACTACTTGATCTTTATGGCTGTAAATGAGATCGAGATATTTAGGCAAGGGCTGTGCAAAAGGGGAGTCCGGCGCGGTCATTAACGAGCGAATACCAATCCCCCAGCCTTTATCACTCATCTCAACCTTACCGCCTAATGCTTGCGCAATAAGCTGGTGGCCGAAACAAATGCCCAGTATCTTAGTTTGTGCTTGGTCGGCTTCAACAATCCATTTTGAGAGTGTTTCAATCCAGGCATGATCTTCATAAGCGCCAGCTTTAGAGCCTGTGATGATATAGGCATCACATTCATCAAAGAATACAGGCAGTTCATTTTGCTGTACTTGATAATAAACGAATTCAATATCTTCATGGTTCGGTTGAGTATTTGATAGTTGCAGAGCGGCGAAATAGCGTTCAAACATCAAACCATACGAACCATAATCCTGTATTAGGTCGTCGTATAAAACATCTGTTTCTAATAATCCTATGCGCATGATGAAATTCCTTCTATATATGTGCACGATACATTTAAATAGATACTAACCTAGTGGCGAGTCTGGGACTCATTGGCAACAAATTGGCTCGCATCCTTCTTCTTTAGTGGTTCAATGATTTGCTCTAAACCATTAATTTTAATTTCCAGCGCTAACGCTAATAGCATACCTAGACGCCCTTCAGGGAAGCCTTTATTGGCAAACCATAATAGATATTCTTCGGGTATATCAATAATGACTCGGCCTTGGTATTTTCCAAAGGGCATATAATCATTGGCTAGGGCTAATAAATCTTTTTTCTCAAACACAAGCTGATCCAATCTAAGCTGACTTTCCCATAGTATCACTTGCTTAAAGCTTATGCTTTACCGATACTAGCGCTTTTTTACCTAGGAGCCCCACATGGCCATTGCAAAAGATACCGTTGTTCAATTTCATTACACTTTAAAAGATGCGGATGGCTCGGTAATCGAATCTTCTCATGGTAACGACCCAATGGCCTACCTACATGGCCACGGTAACATCATCCCAGGTCTTGAAGAAGAAATGGTTGGTAAAGAAGCGGGTGCTGAGTTTGTTGCCACGGTATCACCAGAAAAAGCCTATGGTCAGCGTGATGAAACCGCTATCCAGCGCATTCCTGCGAAACACTTACAGGGTGCTAAAAAGTGGAAGAAAGGCATGGTCGCTCATGTTGAAACGGATCAAGGCCCTCGTCAAGTGACGGTTATCAAGGTTGGTAAGTTTATGATCGACGTGGATGCTAACCATCCTTTCGCCGGTAAAGAGCTGACCTTTGAAGTGAAAATTGAAGACGTACGTGAAGCCACTGCCGAAGAAGTTCAGCATGGACATGCTCACGGCCTAGGCGGTCACCAGCACTAGTTCAAACGAGAAAACTGGTAATTGGCGGAGCTTGTCTATACTAACACTAACTACATAATATCTAGGGTTAGTATGGACCAAGCTCTTCAGCAACCAATCCAAGCCTCAATTCCTTCCTTAGAAGACTCTCTACGCTTAGGCCAAAGCTTGCATTTAGAGTTTGAAGGGCTGCCCGAATTAAATGGTGGTTATTATTTATGGGGAATTTGCCCTAATGAATCCATCATGGTTTCAGCGCCACAGCTCAACTTATCAGATGAGCTATTAAATACCTCGGTTAAAGCCCGTCTCTTTATTGAACAACTCGATAGTGCGTGTGCATTCAGGACAACGGTTGGTAATTTATGTGAAAAACCGAGCCCCTACCTACACCTAAGCATGCCTAATAATATGGTTATGGGGGAAGTCCGGCGGAATCATCGTGCACGAATCAGCTTAGAGACCCATATTTCATATAGTGAGAATAACAATATCTCTGCAGAGATAACCGATGCCAGTATTTGTGGCTGTCGTATTAATACTTCTGAAAATGACCTAAAAGTCGGCGATATTATTAACATGCAGTTTGAGATTAATGTCTACGGTATAGCTCAAAAGATTGAACTGACTGCGATGGCGCGCTCCAGAGCTGAAACCTCGAAAGGCTATTCTCTGGGTGCACAATTCATTGAAATGCCTGATTGCCACAGAATCGCCTTGAACAGTTATCTACTTAAGCATTGTTAACATTCATTACTTACTGATAGATACATTAAAGAATCTATTGTTACAGTCGTTATACAAGATGAATATATCCAGTGAACATTACTTTTGCGATAATTTTTTGTTTGCTGGGCTAATAATACCGGCTTCAGTTCTCTGGGTTGAAGCTTCTATAAATAGCCCTTATCAGTAATAGGGAAGGCATGCAGAATCTATTTAAACTTGCTACTGCTAGAAAGCGCATTATTCCGAACTCTACCTTCTGGCTGCCAATAAACGCTTTGATGAAGCGCCTTGCCAATTTCTTCAATACACAATCTTTAGCGGATAACGACCAGCGTTTCAATCTTGCGTCAGATGATAATCAATTAGCCGACTGGGAGTGGGATTTAGAAACAGGTTTGATCTGCTTCAATCAGAACTTTGTTGAACGTGCCGGCGGTGTCGTCAGCCATAATACCGTTACTATTGATTGGCTTCAGGGGCGTATACACCCTCAAGATAAAGAGATGGTTGTGAAAGCGGTCAATGAATACCTTCATAATTCTGAGCGCCCCCTTGAAATAGTCTTTCGCATTTACGATGCCGATCACCAGTGCTTAACAGTACAGTGTCGAGGGACTTTTGCGCGTAGAAGCAAGATGCGCATGTTGGGGATCTTTACCTTCTTAACCGGGAATCAGCAGGTAGAGCGAAAATTAAATCGTTATCTTCAACTTGAACGGTTAATGGCCAAGCTTTCGCAGCAATTCTTAACGGCTCAGCAGGGAGATGTAGAAAAAACGTTAGTCGAAGGGCTGAGCTTATTAACCGAAAGTATTGAAGGTGTTCGCAGTTGTTTGATTCACTGCGAACCAGAAAAAGCTCATTCCCAGCCGAAAGTCTATGAATGGGGTGAGCCTGTCTATGACTCTATGAATCGCTTCATGGCCGGACTGAATAGCGATCAAGTTGAAAACTTGTGCACATTATTTTCTGCAGAAACGGCCGTCTTCCTGCCTGACTCCTTCCATAATATCAGTCTGCAACAGGATATTTTAAAAGGTATGAGTTCATCCATGGCGATAGCACTGCCTTTGCAAGGTGAGAGTTTGGGCAAGGGCTGTTTGCTATTAGGCTTTGACGACCTATCAGAACCTTGGCGTAAAGAAGATGTGAGTTTATTACGCAGTATTGCGGATTTGTTTTTTATTATTCTCGATCGCGAAGCCGTACAAACAAAGCTGCAAGCAAGGCAAGAGCTATTATTGGAAAACCAAGCGATTGCTAAGATCGGTAGCTGGTTATTGGATAATAACAGTGAGATCTTAAACTGCAGCCCAGAAGTTCATAGGATCTTTGAGATCGATTTGAATCAAGATATTGATTTCGAATTATTTTTACAATTTGTTCATGCTGATGATCGTCAAAATGCCGCAGAGATAATCGGTCAATCGATTGAAGAAAGAACACCTTATGATTTTGTTTACCGCATTATTTCTTCCACAGGTAAATTAAAATATGTTCATGGTCGTGGGCAAGCCATCTTAGATGAACAAGGTAATTTATTACGCCGTGTCGGTTCTGTTATGGATGTGACAGAGCGTAAGTTGGCCGAAGAAAGGTTACGCTTATCGGCCATTATGTTTGAATCAACCCAAGAAGGTGGGCTAATAACCGATAAAGATTCGTATATTATTGCGGTTAATAAAGCCTTTACCGATATCACAGGTTATAGCGAAGCAGAAGCATTAGGTAAAAAACCGAGTCTCTTAAAATCGGGTAGGCACGACGATGCTTTTTATCAACATATGGAAGATTCATTAGACAGTCATGGTGCTTGGCAGGGTGAAATCTGGAATAAAAGAAAAAATGGAGATTTTTATCCAGAATGGCTATCGATCAAGAATGTTTACGATGATAGTGACCAAATAACCAATCGCATTGCTGTTTTCTCAGATATTAGCCACATCAAAAAAACCGAAGAGCAGATTGAGCACCTATCGCATCATGACCCATTAACCGGTTTACCGAATCGTTTATTATTCCAATCACGCTTGTCTCATGCGCTAGATATTGCAAAGCGAAACCAATATCAAATGGCGGTCATGTATATCGATCTCGATCACTTCAAAAATATCAATGATAGCCTCGGCCACAACGTGGGCGATGAGGTATTGGTAATGGTTAGTGAGCGCTTAAAGCATCGAGTCCGAGATTCGGATACCTTGGCGCGTATCGGTGGTGATGAATTTATATTGTTGTTAGAGCAAATAGATGGAGTAGAGCAAGCCGCTTTTGTTGCTCAATCTATTCTCGACATTTTAACTGAACCGTTTAAGTTCGAAGATGGTAAAGACGTCTTTATTGGCGCCAGTGTTGGGGTCAGTTTTTTCCCTAACGACGGCCTGACCTCGACAGATTTAATCAGTCATGCCGATGCGGCAGTTTCACAAGCAAAAGATAACGGTCGTAATGGTGTTCACTTCTATACCTTAGAGTTAACGCAAGCAGCGCAAGAAAGAATGCAGCTCGAGAGTGAATTACGCCGTGCATTAGCGGAAAAAGATGAACTGCAACTTTATTACCAGCCACAAGTGAGTATGACCAGTGGTGAAATAGTAGGAGCCGAAGCGTTATTACGCTGGCATCATCCAAGCGATGGCATCATATCGCCAATGACCTTTTTACCCGTAGCGGAGAAAAGTGGCCTAATGGCCGAGTTGGATTATTGGGTGCTAGAGACCGCTTGCCGCCAGCATGCTCAATGGCATAAACAGGGAATACCGGCATTCATTCTCGCGATTAACATCACAAAATACAGTTTTATGGATGTCAGCTTTTTATCTAAAATTAATAGCATCATCAGTAAAACCGGTATCGATCCGAAAACTATTGAGTTAGAAATCACCGAAGGCGCGTTAATTGAACCGAGTCCGCAGGTCATACAAACCATTGCCGAGCTTAAACAGATGGGCTTTACCTTAGCGATCGATGATTTTGGTACCGGTTATTCTTCTTTGGCTTATTTGCAGCGCTTTAATGTGGATAAGTTGAAAATAGATCGCAGTTTTGTCAAAGACGTCTTAACGGATTCACAAGGGGAAGCGATTACCAGTGCGATTATATCCATGGCACAGAGTCTGAATTTGCAAATATTGGCGGAAGGCGTAGAAGACCAAGAACAGTTATCGTTATTAAAAGAGAAGGGCTGTGAGATTTACCAGGGATTTTATTTTTCAAAACCTATACAGGTGATAGATTTTGAACAGCTCATGATGAACTATAAGCCCTAAACTGGATTAAAACTAGCTTAGGGCTATAGGCTCTAGCGATTACTCGCAAGGCTGCTTATTCATAAGTACACAAGTAAGCCGTATCGGTTTTAACTTGTACGCCAAAGCTCACGTTAGCTTCAACGTTAAAGCTTTCACCGGCAGAGAACGTCTTCCACTCATCGCTTCCTGGAAGCTTAATGATCAAAGCGCCGGCAACAACCGTCATCACTTCTTTTTGGCTAGTGCCGAATTCGTATTCACCCGGAGCCATAACGCCCACGGTAGACGCAAGCTGTTCGCCTTTGAATGCGATGGATTTAACATTGCCGTCGAAATATTCATTTACATCAAACATAGATAATTCCCTACCTTATAAAAGGCTGAAAGAAGGTTAATAAAAGGGTAAAAAATTGGGTCGCGAAGTGTACCACATTCTATCAATGGGCAGAATCCGCTTAAGAATGGCTCGAACCTGACTGTTCTTCATACAGTTTTTTCATCATATTAATGTAGTGTTCGAGGTTACGTTCGGCATTAATGGGATAGTATTCATCGGTAATTTCAACGCTGATCGCACGGTCAAAGCGAAAGTTGCGGTAATCTTGGCGTATTTCGCACCAAGCGACTAAGGTCCAGCGTTCACCCCAAAAGAACATGCCCAAAGGCCAGATTCTGCGTTCACTCTTTTTTCCTTCGGCATCAGCGTAATGCAGCTTTAATATCTGTTGCTGCTCACACGCCCGTCTAATGGTGCGGTGAGTTTCGCCGAGCTGTTGCGGGCTAAGGGTCGGAACACGGTATGCTTGGCGATCAGCTTGGATCAATAATGGCTCGGGAAGAACCGCTCGAATCTTTTGCACCGCGCGCTGGGCACCGGCGGCCAGATCGGGGTCTGTCCAAGCTTCAACCATACGTGCGCCTAATAGCAGCGCCTGCATCTCGTCGAAATCAAACATCAGTGGTGGCAGCTGATAGCCAGACCTAAGCATATAACCGATGCCCGCCTCTCCATCTACGGGTACCCCAGATAGGCTGAGGGCTTGAATGTCTCGGTAAATGGTTCTTACCGAGACTTCCATAACATCGCTTAACTGTTCTGCCGTAATGGCGGTGCGGCGTCCACGCAACAAGTTAACCAGTTGAAATAGGCGTTCAGACTTGCGCATGAAACAGTGTTCTCCATCATTACTTCAGTCGTTAGGCTAACAAGGCTGCTTAAGCAGGGGCTTGCATTGTATGAATTTGCTGGTGGTCGACTTTAACACTTTCCATATCGATCACCTTCATCATACCTTGTAAGCTCGGCTCGTCACCAAAACTTTGTTGCGCAGCGCTAGCGGTTTCCATATCTTGCCAAAATACCGTATCGGTCCAGTTGCCACCTTCCGCTTGCGCTAAAGCGCGATATTCAAAGCCAGGCTGAGTTTTTACCCAATTATTCAAATGTTCGTTCTCTGCTAAGAATTCCTGCTCGCTGATACCCTTGGCAAGTTTAAAGGTTACTAGTTCTAAAATAGCCATCGTGTTATCTCCTTGATTAAGTGAGATTTCAGTATAAAAAACACGACTGACAGAACGTGTCAGGAGAGAAATAGGTGAAAGTTGACCGAAAACCTAACTAATTGGTAACAAGTTGTAGAAACATGACGACTTCTTGCAAAATATGCGTATAATTCGCGCTCCCTCAATTAGCTGGTTTTTTTGGGCTAGGCAAAATTCAACATCCTGTTAGCTATCATTGTTAAAGAATAGCGAACTGATCGTGTAGTGTGATCTGTTGTTAGCGTATTGCTCAGCCCTAATTCCTGCCCTATGTATTATTACAGGATGACGTGATGTCTGACACTCCAGAAACAACAGAAGTCGCTACAGAAGTAGTTGAAGATCAAGGCCCAAGTTTTGCCGATCTAGGTTTACCCTCTACCGTACAGCGCGTAGTAGACGAGATGGGCTATAAAAAGCCTTCTCCAATTCAAGCACAATCAATCCCACCTTTATTAGAAGGTAAGGATGTACTAGGTCTTGCACAAACCGGTACCGGTAAAACAGCGGCTTTCGCATTGCCGATTCTAGCCCGTACAGATGCGGCTAGCCGTACACCACAGGTTCTTGTATTAGCACCAACACGTGAACTTGCGATGCAGGTTGCTAAAGCATGTGAAGAATACTCTAAATATACCCCAGGCCTAAAAGTTGCCGCAGTATACGGTGGCCAAGATTACGGCACACAGATTCGCGCAATTCGTGGTGGCGCTCAATGGATCGTTGGTACGCCGGGTCGTATCATGGATCACTTGAAGAAAGGCACCTTGTCGTTAACCGATATTAAAGCGGTTATCTTGGATGAAGCTGATGAAATGCTACGTATGGGCTTCATCGATGACGTAGATTGGATTCTAGGTCATGCACCAAAAGAGCGTCAGGTTGCTTTGTTCTCGGCAACTATGCCAAAGCAGATCAAGCACATTGCTGCGACGCACTTGAACAACCCAATCGAAATTAAAATCGAATCAAAAACAGCGACGGCCTCTACGATTGAGCAGCGTTATTGGTTCGTAGGTGGTGCACATAAAAATGATGCATTGCTACGTATTACTGAAGTAGAAGACTGCGATGCCACTATGGTATTCGTACGTACTAAACAAGCAACAGAAGAAGTTGCTGACTTCATGAAAGCAAACGGCGTTAAGTGTGAAGCACTAAACGGCGATATCCCTCAAGCTCAACGTGAGCGTGTGGTTGATAAGCTTAAGAAAGGTAAAGTAGACATGATCGTAGCAACCGACGTTGCTGCCCGTGGTCTTGATGTTGAGCGTATCTCTCACGTAATCAACTACGACATTCCTTTTGATGCAGAATCTTACGTTCACCGTATTGGTCGTACTGGCCGTGCTGGACGTTCTGGTAAAGCGATCATGTTCGTACGTGGCCGTGAGCGTCGTATGCTTAGCACCATCGAGCGTACTACTCGCCAGCGCATCGAAGAAATGCCATTACCAACCGCTAAAGACGTAAACGCTAAGCGTCGTGAACGTTTTAAAGCGACCGTTGAAGCAACGATCGGTAACGAACAAGCGGTTATGTTCAAAGAGATGATCTCTGAACTGGTAAACGAAAAAGAATTAGATGTTGTTGAAGTGGCTTCTGCATTAGCGCACTTGGCACAAAACGGCATTCCATTATTCTTGAACGAAAACGAACGTTTCCGTCCACCGCAGCGCGAACGTACTGAGCGTGATGGTGGTCGTGAAGGCCGTGGTGATCGTCCACAGCGCGAACGTGCTCCTCGCAAAGACGCAGCTGATGTTAGTACCCAAGCTATGCCTCTTAAAGATAGCCCAGATGTTGATATGGTTCGTTTCCGTATGGAAGTGGGTTATCAAGATGGGGTTAAGCCAGGCAACATCGTTGGCGCAATCGCTAACGAAGCGGATCTTGAAAGTAAGTTCATTGGCCACATCGAAATCTTCGATGATTTCTCTATGGTTGATCTACCTGACGGCATGCCAGAAACGGTTATGTCTAAGCTAAAAGCGACCCGCATTTGTGGTCAGCCTTTACACCTTCAGGTTGCCGAAGGCGCTAAGCCAGTCAATCGCAAGCCACCATCAGGTCGTCCTGCTGGCGGTAACCGTCGCCCAGGTAACGGAGATCGCCGCCCCGGTGGTAACCGTCGCCCTAGTGGTGATCGTCGCCCACGTCGCGATTCTTAATCTTAAGATCAAAGCGTGAGAGCTAGTTTATGGATTAGCTCGCGATGAAAAGAGCCTGCATCTCTGGAAAGAGATGCGGGCTTTTTTACGTCTGTGATAAGCTAATGCCTTTCAAAATGACGCGTTTATTAACCACTAGGCAGAACACAGCTTCATGAGTGCATTAACCCCAGAGCAGTTATCCATCGTTCATCACCAGCAAGGTCACGCGCGAGTGATTGCGGTAGCAGGAGCGGGTAAAACAACGACTCTGGTGCACTTTATACAACAACGTTTACTGGCGGGTAGTAACCCAAAACGCATGCTAGTTTTGATGTATAACAAAGCGGCGCAAAGTGATTTTCAGATTAAACTGCAACAGGTAATCAGTCAGTCAGGCTATAGCGCGCCACTCCCCGATGTACGAACATTTCATGCCCTCGGTTTTAAAATTTATCATCGCTTAATCAGCCAAGGCCTGTTACCAGGTATTCAACAAGACCTAATTGGCACCGGTGAAATGGACGGTGTGGTATGGCGACTGTTGCAACAAGTCGCCACTAGCCAAGGCTTAGAAGAAACTCGACAAGACATTTTATCGCAACGTAAAAAATGGGTAGAGCCCGCAGTGGCGTTTATCGATTTGGTTAAATCCGATCTGCTAAGCCCAGGTGAAATGTTTGAAGAATCTGAGCTCCCTCATCAATGCAAAATATTTATCGAAACCTTCGAGCGCTTTGAACAATGGCGTAAAGAACATAACCGCATAACGTTTTCTGACATGCTGTACGACCCCTGCATGTTATTCAAACAGCACCCAGATATTGCCGAGCAATTTTCGGGTCATATGGAATGGATCTTGGTTGATGAATACCAAGACGTGAATGGTATTCAACAGTTTCTGCTGCAAATTTTATACGGTAACGGTGGCTATCGGGGTAATGGCCAAGTCATGGTGATTGGTGATGCCGATCAAACCATTTATGAATTCCGTGGCTCTAAACCTGAGTACATCACCAAAGAATTTGAAAAAGCTTTTAATGCGCCTGTTGGAATAAGCGGAGAACCGGTAGCGCATACCAGTTACCAATTACCCCATACCTTTCGCTATGGTCACAAGCTGTCTTTACTTGCCAACCAAGTGATCAGCGAAAACCAAGACCGTGAAGATGTATTGTGTTTATCCCATCCGTCCACACCGCAGACTCGCATTCACCTTCAGCATCATAGTGATTACAGTCAGCAAGTGCTCACGCTATTGAATGAGCTGGCAGAGAAGCGTCCGCTTGAAGACGTCGCTATTTTAAACCGCTTATGGGGCATCAGTGCGCCGATTGAATTAGCATTATTGCAAGCGGATATGCCGTATCAATTGGATCATACTCAAACGGTTTTAGATCGATTTGAATTAGAAATTTTCTGGATTCTATTTGAAATTGCCAGTGATAATTTCAAGCAAAGAAATCGCCGTCAGCGCAAAGCCGCTTGGTTAACCTTATTGACCCAGCCATTCCCTAAAGTGAAGCGCGCGTTATTAGAAGACATGGCAGAGAACATCAGCCAGCACGATAGCGACTTAAGCCAAGCTTTATGGGATGCAATACCAAAAGATATTTCTAAGTGGCAGCGTCAGCAATTGGAAGATCGTGGCCAAGTGATCGAGGCTGCAGAAATGGCCTCGGTTGGGAAAGTCAGTAGTGGTAATAACGGTTTTGGCAAACGTGAACTTAAAGCCTGGCAACTCGCCCAACAATATATCAATGCCACAGACCTGTATGAAGGCATTAAAGACTCAGCGTTTTCGGCGCAACAAATAGAAGATAGAAGCGAAACTATTAAAGCGTTTGTGCGCTTCTTAAAAACCACTAATAAGCCCGCGAATGAAATCTATGCCTACTTGCATGAGTTAAAACAACGCCACGAGAATAAACAAGGCTCAGGTGTTCGGATTACCTCGATTCATAAAGCCAAAGGCTTAGAGTGGCCAGTGGTGATTATTCCTGCCTTGTCTGCGCGTTATTACCCGTATGAAGCGGAAGGCACTTTCACAACCAAGAGCAGTGAAGAAAGTGAACGTCGATTATTTTATGTCGCCATGACCCGTGCGAAAGAAGATCTTTATTTGATTGCGCCACCTGCTTGGAATAGTTCGCAAGAAAAATATCAAAAAACTCAAGCCCAAAAGCATCAAGACGAGCAACAAACTAAAGACTGGCCGAGTAAGTTTTTACGCGAAGCTGACTTTAATTTATGTCAGCAAGTAGGCGGTTTAATAGAGCAAGGAGAGGTTCTAGAAGAGACTCAAGAACTTGAAGCGATTCAAGTGAAAAAGAGCCAGAGTTTAATAGAACGCTATGGTGAAAAGATCCAGTTTACATTGCCTGTTAAATTGAAACTCAAGCGTGATACTCCTGCTGGAGGTTCAGCAGCAAACGCAGCGGGTATCAGTACTGCGAAAAAATTTGAACTAGAAGACGATGAAGCCGAATATCAAAAAGGACAGTGGTTAGTGCATGGAAAGCTCGGTAAAGGTCGCGTTGTACGAGATGAAAAAAAATATGTGACGATTTATTTTAGCGCCGATAAAAAAGAACGAAAGCTGGATAAGACGATTGCTGGGCCTTGGCTATCGGAGGTTTAATTGATAAGGCTAGTATCTGTTGTATCAACTTCTTAAAGTGTGTACTATCAACGAAAAATTAAACAGGGATCTGTTAACTTACTAGAGGCTAAAGGGAAATAGCTGTTTACCTTTCTCCTAGATAGTTTGTTGTACGCCTACGCCCTCATGGATATGTTATGAAAAATATAATCAACTTTAGTATAGTTATTCTAGCAGTACTTTCCTTTACTGGCTGTGTATCCGGCTGCCCTTATGAAAAAACAGAGTATGTAACGATTAAAAATAGTTTGGATGCTGGCATTAGTTTGGATTTTCGTTATCCAAATTTAAATGATAAATATCCGGATAATATGGAACCCATATATTTTACAGAGGCTCTAAAATCTGGGGAGTTAAAAAGAATAAAATTGCGCTTTGAAAAAGGCAGAGGATCAGTGAAGTCTGGAGCGATAGATGCATTGTGTGAAACCTCCAAGCCTGAAGTGAATCAGCGAGTTGAATTCAATGTTGATACTCTAAGTATGTATAAAATATGTCGTACTATTACAGAAGGACAGCCAAATGCAACTGATTGGGAATACCACATATTTAATCAGGATGCGTCATGTGATGACGGCTATGTAGATGTTGGTGAAGGATACTTTTTACCCGACCCTGAATAAGGAGAAGGGGTTCTTTGAGTAGAGATTTTTTACATAATGAATAAACTTAGAAGTCCTAGCTTCAGACTTGGATATTAGCCAAGTGCGAATTACATGAATACTCATCATAGTGGAAAAATAAAATGCTCATCTAGAGCATACTTTTAGCCTCAAGGTCTCAATGCTTACGACGATTCGATATTGTGACCTTTTTACCATCACTCAATAGGCAATCAATCGCCAAACTTACATCCAAAGATTCCCCAGCCCATTTCGTGACGGCCGTTTTTGCATCGATCGCATTATAGAGAGAGCTGGGTAGGCTGTTAGCTAGCTCCGTATGGTCACAACAAGCGCAGGTAAACTTTGCTGGGTTTACGGGGATGAGTTGATCTTTGTTATCTTTATTGGAAAAACGACTCACAGGTGAATTAAAGTACTGCTCGACTTTCGAAAAGCATAACCGCTCTGCAAAACGTACGGGCTGTTTATGAGTTGATAAAGGAGCGGCTAAAGGTTTAAGCGCAAGAAAGAACGATCCTTTATGCAATTCTCTATGGTGATACCTACACAGGGTAACTAGATTATCTAACTTAGTTTCACCACCATCAGCCCAGTGTTTAATATGGTGACCTTCTACGTAGCGCCTTTCACAACAGCCCGGAAACTGACAACCACCATCACGAATTGTTAAGGCTCGTGACATGGCAGGTGGAATAATCCGTGAGCGGCGGCCAATGTTTAATACATTACCAACTTCATCTTCTTCTACCACTAGTAAGCCCGCATCGCAGGCCAAGCGCCTTGCGGTATTGGGAATCAGCCAGCGGTCGTCTAAGTTTACATCGGTTGGTGTACCTTCTGGATGGTTGCTACCCGCCCGAATATGCATGATTAACTGACAGCGTTCCGCGCCTTTTAATGAAAGCAGATTTTGTGGGTTAGTTTCAGAGTTAGTCTCAGCACTGGCAAGATAATGCTCTGCTATTGCAACGAATGCATCTGCGCGGCGCTGGGGGAAGGTTAGTTTTTCTTCTTGTATATTGAGTGAAAAAGTTTCCGCTGAAACGCCTTTTGCACTCTTTTGAGGCGGTTTTTCATTTGTCTTTTCGTCTAGTTCCTTGGTCGATAAGTTAGATTCAGTATTCGCTAGTTGATCGCCCAGATGGCTTAGGGCTTTTACTATTAAGCCGCCTTCTTCCGCAGGCAATTTGGCTTTAATAATCCACATCCCCTCATCGTCTTGGTAACAGGTTACACTGCGATTCTCTTGCTGAGACTGCTGCTGTCTTAATTCGTGCTGACTTTCACCTAAAATACTTTTTCTATTTTCATCCACTTCGGCGGCATTAAAGTCTTCTGCTTTATCGGCAATACGACTTACTTTGCGAAAGGCTTTAACAAAAACTTCCATATGTTGGGCTGTGCCGTACTCAGCTATGTTCAAAAAATGCGATTCATTTTCATCAGTAGCAACTCGGGTCATGGCACGGACTTTTGAAAAGCTTAATTCGCCTTTTTGAAAAGCGGTATTAATACCGGGTAAGCCCTCTAAGGCGCGTGCGGTTCTGACTTTTTCTCGAGCAGCGCTCATGGCTATACCGCATTTCCAGCTAAGCCAATGGGCACAAGAACGAATACCAAAGCCTGCCCATGCTTGTCGACGATCGAATTCGGCGATGAGTTTTAAGAAACGATAAGTGGCGGCGTTTATTTGCCCAGACAGGGTGGTGATTTGATCGGCAAGTTGATCGTTGCTTTCGCCAAAATCATTCAATGGAAGTGTGTAAGGAGGACTGCTATTTTCGGCTAGATTTCTTGTGGAATAATCTTCTGATTTTAGTGCATACATACAGCCACCGTGATCGTTTTGGATAGTTTTAAACCCTACGTTAATTTTAGTTTATGCTGAATTTAACGCTGGAAAATACTCCGATTTTTATAGGCTGTTTTACTATTAAAGTGGTGTTTATAGGATCATTTATATTAAACTGCTTGGCATTCGAATTTATTATTAAATAATTTTATTATGAAGCGATTTTTACCTAGCACCTTTGCTCGTGGACTATTTTATCTATTGGTCTTTGTTTTTATAATCAATGCACTGCTGACCACGATTTTGCCAGCGTCAGGTTTATTGTACTTAAAATCCTGGTATAGCGATCAAGGGGAACAGTATCAGCTCGAGCTTGAGGACTGGAACCTGTCATTGATAACAGGTGAATTGAGGTTTGATAATCTGCAATTATCGCATCCAGGACCAAGTAGTGACTTGAAAGCAACTCGGCTAGAGCGAGTGGATATAAACTTAAATGTATTGGCGTTATTTTCGCGCCAACTGCATATCGAGCAGATTGAAATTTCAGGCATCGATTTTGGTGCCGTATTGAAAGAAGCCGTCGAGAAAAAGAAACTGAGTCTTGCTGGTTTAACCATTCCTCTGACGACTTCGGCAACTCCTGCGAATGCCGAGTCTTTAGAAAAAGAGATGTTAGAAAAAGAGTCTTCTAAAAGTGAAACTGCTAATGAAGCCTGGCGCATGCGTCTCGATAAGCTGCTTTTAACAGATCATCGTTATCAGTTTAGCCAGCAGGGAATGAAAGCGGGTTTAGAAATTCAGCAGATATTATTAACCGACTTATCAACCGATAACTCAGGTGATGTACCATTGCAGATAGAAGTTCAGCTGAGTGAGTTGAATTTGGAAACCCCAGACGTTGTGACACTGAATCAACCGCTCAAGCTAAGCTGGCAAGGAGCTGTTTCCTCACTTTGGCAAGACCCCGTATTGAAAGGCGATTTAGTTATATCGGGTATCGACATGAAGGCGGCTCAAGCGCCGCGTTTTACTCTGCAAAAATTGATGTTACAGGGAGTTGATGCCAGTGCAGCAGTGCAAAGTGTGGAAGAGTTGATAATAGAAAATATAGCGTTAGGCGATGATCAAGAAGCGACGTTATTCGCGCTGGAAAAATATCAGGTCGATGATATTCGTGTGAACCCTATTCATAAAGAAGGCTTGATGTTGAACACTGGTTTGCATACATACCAAGGATTAATCGCACAACTGGTTAAACAGAGTAATGGTCTTTTGGCTGGACTTCCCGTATCGGCGGAAGAAGAGAGAGCAGGCTCTGTCGAACCTGAAGAGTCAGTATCGGCTGAAGCAGCAGAAGAGCAAATGGCTCAAGATGAAAAACAAATTTCCTTCTCTATTGTCGGACTGCGTCAGCAAGGCCCGCCAGGTTCCAGCTATATTCATTTTGATGATCAGAGTGTGCAGCCCCAAGGCAAGGTACGTTTGGCCATTGAAAAAATCGAAATCGGAGCTATTGATAGTAACCAGCTAGCCCAAGGAAGCTCAATACAGATGCAATTTGCATTGGATGAATACAACCAGATTGCAGTAGACGGGCAGTTGGGGTTATTAAACGGGCAACCTGAAGGCCAAATGAATTTAACGGTAAAGCAACTCAATCTTGTGCCGTTTAATGGTTATACCGCTAATGCCATGGGTTATCACGTGCAGAAAGGGGCGCTGAAATTGGATGTGCAGTTGGCGATTCGAAATGCCGAGATGAATGGTGAAGCCGATATTCTGCTGCGTAATAGCGAGTTATTACCGGTAGACAAAGCCACCATCGATCGCTTAGGTAAGCAGATCTCTATGCCAGTGGATACTGTGCTGTCGATTCTGCGTGACGACAATAATAATATTAGGCTGACCATGCCGTTGACGGGGAATATTAATGACCCTGATGTCGGGTTGGATGATTTAATCAATCAATTAAGCTTATTGGCGTTAAAAGAAGCGGCGACGTATTATCTTAAACAGTCACTTCAGCCCTATGGGGCACTGATCACTTTATCCAGCTATGCGGGAAAATATCTAATGGCGATTCGTCTGGATGATCTAAAATATGAGCCGCTGATCACAGAAGTATCTGAAACGCAGGCTCTGTATCTGGAGAAAGTTGCTGCCATGATGAAAGAGAAAGAAGAGCTGGAATTACAGGTCTGTGGTTTTGCCAGTGAGGGAGAAAGTAAGACCTTGGACAAAACGAATACTTGGCAGCAACTCGCGTTAAAACGTTCGGGGAATATTAAAGCTTGGTTTAAAAATAAACATAATGGCTTGCTACCTCGGGTGACGACGTGTCAGCCACAGAAGGGTGAAGATGCCATCGTGAGTATGGGGTTCTGATTTTATGAACAATTACTTTATCAAAAGCTTCTCTCGTATTCTCTTCATGCTATTAGCATTCTTTCTATCCATGGAAGTTGTATGGTTCAGCTGTGAGCCTTTTCAGCGCCAACAATTGCTAGAGGCTTTAGGTCGCGATGATCTAGCCCGTGAAATTCAGCTAGACCCTTATTATCCATTATTAACTCAACTGTATGAATTACGCCTACAAGACCATGACAGGGCGCTAGAAGAGTTACAGCAAGAGCAAGAGTACGAAGCTGAGCAGAGATTAAAGCGAGAGAAATTTAAACAATCAGAAAATAATGAACAGAACGAAAATGAGCACGGGCAAGCTTTCGACTGGCAAAGCACAGGACAGCATTACGCCGCGAAGATGCTCTGTCGTAAGCCAAAGACTCAAGGTCTGGATAATGTCAGTAAACAAAAAATTTATAAGTGGGTCGATGAACATGGCCGTACTCACTATGGCGAAAATCCCAATCTAGAAAACGAGTCAAAAGTACAAGACCTGAGTAAGCAATACGAAGCGTTGCAGCAAGCGGTCAAATTATCCATCGAGTACCCTAATTGGGCGGGGGATAGCCTGATTGAAAGTGAAATCAAAAAGCAGGGTAAACTGGTACATAAGGTATTAAGCCATTACGTGCCGAAAATCTACCAGCGCCAGATCAACTTAAAAATCATCTTATTCAAAGATGTGAAAGACTTCGAAGCCCAGCGTGAAAAACAGCAGGCCAATGTTCAGTGGGGGGCGTATTACAGCTCGGCCAGTAATACCATCTACCTACCGCGCTATCCGACGAATGAGCAAACCATGGCCATTGCCCGCCATGAAATGACCCACGCTATGCTAGCAGGGATGTTAGGGCCTGTTCCTGTATGGATCAATGAAGGGCTGGCGGAATATATGGAAAGCTTTCGCTGGCAGATGAATGTAGTCATTGCTCAGCCTAGAGTGAATCAGTATGGCCGCTTACAAGGGGCCAGTATGAAGCAGCTCGCCAATACCGAGCATCAAGACTTTTATGGCGCCGATTCTCAAATGAACTATCTGCAAGCGGTGGCCAGCATCTACTTCTTGCTCGACCATCAGGCAGGTCGTGAGTGGCTTAAGCGCAGTTTTGCCTTTTATGGTCAAAATCCTTGTCGTAAGATCAGTGCACAACAGTTATTTGGTCAAAATTACCCAGAGGGAATCGATGGCGCGAGTCGCAATTTCAATGCGTGGTTAAACAAAGGCAAATTTGCTAGTCATCGCTATTAACTTCTCATACAATATCGCCATTATTAAACCCAAAAAATTACGAGATCCGTCACATGACAATCGCAGCAAACAAAGTAGCAAGCATTCAGTACACCGTAATGGATGAGCAAGGCCAAATCATCGATTCTTCTGAAGGTGGCGAGCCGTTAGTATTTTTGATCGGCGCACAGAACGTTATTCAGGGTCTTGAAGAAGCTTTGATTGGCAAGAACGTTGGCGACCAGATCAAAACCACTGTTGAGCCAGCTAAAGCGTATGGCGAATACAACCCAGAAGGCGTTCAAGAAGTGCCTATGGAAGCGTTTGAAGGCGTTGAAACGGTAGAGCCAGGTATGGCATTCACAGCTGAAACTGAGCAAGGTCCAATGAACTTGATCGTAACTGCGGTTGAAGACAACATGGTTACGGTTGATGGCAACCACCCGCTAGCAGGCAAAGCATTGACCTTCGACGTAACAGTTGAAGCCGTACGTGATGCGACTGACGAAGAAATCGCTCATGGCCACGTACATGGCGAAGGCGGTCACCAGCACTAAGCGCTGATCTGACTGACAAAAAACCGCAGCTTATTTAATAACCTGCGGTTTTTTTGTGCCTGTAGAAAAGCCAGTGAGTGAACTAACCTTAAACTATTGAATCTTTTAAGGCGGATGCTATGGCATGGATCTATTTATTACTCGCGGGTCTGTTTGAGATTGGTTGGCCTGTCGGGCTTAAATTGGCTCAGCAGGAAGAGCATCGGTTAATGGGACTCTCTGTGGCAGTGGTGTTTATGACCATCAGTGGCGCCTTACTCTGGCTTGCTCAGCGCGATATTCCTATTGGTACTTCGTATGCCATCTGGACCGGTATAGGGGCTTCGGGGACGTTTATTGTTGGGGTTGTATTTTTTTCTGATCCAACCAGTTTTATTCGCTATATGGGCATTGCTTTTATTATTGCCGGGGTGGCTTTGCTTAAGTTTGGAAGCTGATGACTCATTGTTACGCTGACTACAATTTAGCGACTGGTTATTAAGGACTAATGTGTCACTTGTGACATGTAAGTTTCTCTGAAAACTGAATACCTCGCTATAGTTAATACATTACCGTTAGTACTAAATGCTGATGTATTCGTTTGAAATTGAATATTGAGGGGCGTGTGCAAGAATTCCTTGATCTACGAACATTATCCGTTAACAACATTTTAGTCAGCTTATCCTTTGCTGGCTGTTTGTTAATGTACTCTCGGTATTATCCAAGCATCAAGGGCATTCAATTTGTCGGTTATGCCTTCTTAATGAGCAGTAGTGGTTTTTTATTAATCGGCCTGCGTAATTATATCCCTGATTTTTTTTCTATTGTCATTCCTAATACTTTATTGGCGCTCAGCATGGCACTGATTCATTTAGGCTTAGTCTTATTTTATGAATTCGATAAGGAGGCATTAAAAAAAATACACGGTTATATGTTATCAACCGTGCTGATTTTTATGTTGATATTTACTTATGTTGATTACAATACTAATGCAAGAATTGTCGCGATAAGTATTATTGTGAGCATTCAATGCGTATTCATCATGCGGACTTTGCTGGTGGCGCATCAGATAAATCAACATTATGCGAATTTATCCATCGCCTTATCTTTTTTATTCTTTGCGACTTTTTTTGCTTTTCGTGCTTTGTTTACCTTATCGGAAGAACCATTACAGGATTTTATGAGCGCTGGTTTAATGCATTCGTTATCCATTATCGTTTATCAATTTGTGGTGATTATCACCAGCTTTGGTCTTGTATGGATCGTAAGCCATAAAGTTCAGAAAGTATTAAAAGAGCAAGCAACTCATGACCCATTAACTAAAGTTCTTAATCGTCGGGCACTAGAAGAAATTATCCATAACGAGCATTCTCGCTCAGTAAGAAGTCGTGCTCCCTTATCTGTAATTATGCTCGATATTGATCATTTTAAGCGCTTAAATGATCGCTATGGCCATAATGTTGGCGATAAGGTATTAATATCCGTTGCTAATATTCTCACTAAAAATACCCGTGCTTACGATAGTATTGCGCGCTTTGGCGGGGAAGAATTTATTTTACTATTGCCTGATACAACGGTTGAAAAAGCTAAGTTTATTGCGGAAAAACTCCGCATGAAAATTGCGAGTCATTCATATGATCATCAGTCTCGAAGTAAGGTTGAAATAACGGCTAGCTTTGGTGCCACAGAGTGTGATTTAGCCAATGAAAGTTGGCTAAATGTGCTTGAAAGAGCTGATAGTGCTCTATATTTGGCGAAAGAAGCAGGGCGAAATCGGGTGATTGTTTTCAATTCTGATAATCAAGGTGCAGAGAGTATCAGCACAGGGTAAAATAGCCCTTGATTCCGATATGCCAAGTGACCTGCTGTGAATAAGCCCTCTTCTCGATCTTCTAATAATACGCCCTCTGTGAAAGCTGGTTCTTTACACGTAAGGAATCCGCATCAAGGACGTTATGATCTGACCGCTTTAGTGAAACTCTGCCCAGAATTAAAAGCGCACCTAAAAGAAAATCCTAGAGGAGAGCAAACGGTTAACTTTTCCAATGATGAAGCCGTACGGTTATTGAATCAGGCGCTATTGGCTCAGCATTATCAGATTAAACATTGGAATATTCCCCAAGGCTATTTATGCCCGCCAATTCCCGGGCGAGCAGACTATGTTCACCATGCCGCTGATTTATTAATTGGTAAAAAGACGAACGCGAAAGTCTTGGATATCGGCACAGGGGCGAACTGCATTTATCCGATTATTGGTAATCGCAGTTATGGTTGGAGATTTGTCGCTAGTGACATCGACCCGATATCGGTCAGTGCCGCTCAATTAATTGTTGATTCGAACCCGGTATTAAATAATAAGATAAAAGTAATACAGCAAAAGAAAAAGGCGTCTATTTTCCATGGGGTGATTGGCCCACACGATTTATTTGACCTAACACTGTGCAACCCGCCTTTCCATGCTTCGCTTGCAGAAGCCAATGCCGGAACTGAGCGTAAGCAAAAGAACTTGAGTAAGCGTAAGTCTATGGTGGTTGATAAGTCGCAATTAGAGGCTAATCAAGGGCGTAATTTTGGTGGCCAGAAAGCGGAGCTTTGGTGCGAGGGCGGCGAGATCGCTTTTTTAAAGCGCATGGTGAATGAAAGCCAAGACTTTGCTCAGCAGGTGATGTGGTTCACCAGCCTTGTTTCTAAGAGTGATAATGTGCGCCCATTGAAGCGATTATTAAATCAAATAGGTGCGAAACAGGTAAAAGTTGTTAGTATGAGCCAAGGCCAAAAAGTCAGTCGTTTAATTGCGTGGAGCTTTTTGACCGAAGAGCAGCGAGTGCAGGGGAATAAACAGCGCTTGCAGGGATAATTACCAGCCTTCTATTGATGAAAGGCTGAAATGGAGTCGGTCATGAGTCGTGTATTGTATCAGTTTCCAATTTCACACTACTGCGAAAAAATTCGTTGGGCAATGGATTATAAAGGCCTAGATTATACGCTTAAAAATCTATTTCCTGGGCTTCACCTACGCACTACCAAAAAAATGGCGCCCAAGACCTACGTGCCGATCTTGATTGATAATGGCGAACAAGTACAAAATTCTCATTTAATTCTTACGTATTTAGATGAAGTTTATCCTGAGAAATTGTTAACTCCAAAAGATCCAGAGCTTCTTCAGCAAGCACTGGAATGGGAAAAATACTGCGATGTGGAAATTGGTGTTCATGTACGTCGCTTTGGTTACCACTACTTATTAGCGGAACCAAAAACCGTGATCCCGTTCTTTACTCAGGGTGGGCCGTGGTGGGGACCGATATTCTTTAAGTTGTTTTTCTCTAAACTCGAACCTATTATGCGTAAAGTCATGTCGATAGATCAAGCCGGTGCGGATAAGTCAAAAGTTCGCATTCAGCAAGCAATTGATAAATTGTATGAGGTGTATAAAGATAAAGCGTTTTTAGTTGGCGATCAATTTAGCCGTGCAGATCTTGCGGCAGCCTCTTTATTAGCCCCATTAATTATGCCACAAGGTTATGGTTTAGATTGGCCAGAAGAGATGCCCGCAGAGTTGCAGGCATTTGTTGATATGAACCAGCAAAAGCTTGAGCCGATTCGTCAGCTCTATCGCAAGCTACGTTAATAGCGGCAACTGTTTAATCGAGTTCATCAATGACTTGAGGTGTGCTACTGCGGTGAAAACCGTTAAAAGCCGCCTCTGGCTCTTTAGCTTCTTCAGATGTTTTCTTTTTGCCTAAAGGCCACAAGCAGAGTGTTTGTGCCGCGCCACCATCGACTCGTAAATTAACTCCAGTAATAAACGAAGCCGCAGGGCTTAACAGATAGACGATTGCCGAGCTAACTTCGGCTTCGTTACCAATACGCTGCAAAGGGGTGCCGTCTTTGGCCTTTTGCATAATGCCTTTAATGATATTTTGATCGTAAGTATCCATACCACTTGAGGCGATATAACCGGGTGCGACGGCATTGATGCGTACCCCATGTTCTCCCCACTCAATGGCAGCAGTTTCGGTAAAGTTCGCCATGCCTGCACGGGCAGCACCTGAGTGCCCCATCATGGGCATTCCACCAAAGTTATCTGCGGTAATATTAACGATGGCTCCGCCATTTTCCTTCATGCTTTGTTTAAAGACTTCGCGAGCAACAAGAAAGCCACCAACTAAGTTGGTGCGCACAACGGTTTCAAAACCATTTTGGCTGATCGCTTCTAAGGGCGCAGGAAATTGTCCACCGGCGTTATTCACTAAACCGTAGATGGGACCGTGTTTTTTGATAATCGCGCTGATGTTTTCACCAACGGCTTTTTCATCACGAATATCAAAAGCAAAGCGATCGGCTAGACCACCGTCTTGCTGTATTTCTTCAACAACGCTATCGAGCTTGTCTTGGCTACGCCCGACGAGAATAACTTGAGCGCCTAAAGAGGCGAGTTCATGAGCGTTGCAGCGACCAATACCCGAGCCACCACCGGTTATGATAATCACGTGATTTTTAAAAGTATCTTGGCGAAAAGTAGATTGGTAGCCTGTTGCTGGAGTGCTCATAGAAACGTCGTATCGTATTATTAAAATTAGAGCCCTCTAAGCTACCTAAGCTTCCGCGGTTTGTCTAATTCTCTATTGTTAGTTATAAGCCCTCACCGGAAATTGAGTTTAAAAATAAGTCCTGGTATTGCTCAGCATTGAATTCAATTGGGTTACCTGCCGCTGAAGGGTCTGCAACGGCTAATGTTCCGATGGCATGTTTACTTATAATGGCGTCATCGTGGTGAATGCCGATATCGGCCAAGGTATGGGGAATATCTAATTCTTTTCTCAGGGCTATTAACCAGCGTAAAAAAGTCTGAGTACTATTTTCATCGTGAGCGGATTTTTCTATCTCGAGGTAGCGGCAAATAGTTGCGAGCTTGTTTTCAATGGCTGCGCTATTGGCATTTACAACATAGGGAATTAATACGGCATTTAATAAACCGTGGTGTTTGTCATAGAGTGCGCCAAGAGGGTGAGCCAATGCATGGCAAGCACCTAAGCCTTTTTGAAAGGCCGTCGCTCCCATCGTCGATGCGGTTAACATATGGCCGCGAGCATCAAGGTTGCGACCATTATGATAAGCCTCAGGTAGCCATTCTTTAATTAACTTCATGCCTTGCAGCGCAATACCCTCAGCCATGGGGTGATAACCGGGGGCACAAAACGCTTCAAAGTTATGCACAAAAGCATCCATGCCGGTCGCCGCGGTGATCTGGGCGGGGAGTGCTTGGCTTAATTCTGGGTCAATAATAACGAACTTGGGTAGCATTAACGGATGAAAGATAATTTTTTTACTCTGGCTTTCTTCATCGACAATCACCGATGCGCGGCCAACTTCTGAACCCGTGCCTGCGGTGGTTGGAATGGCAATACAAGGCAGTATATTTTTACTATCGACAAGCTTCCAATTATCGCCGCAATCTTCAAACTGCCAAATGGATTTCGTTTGCCAAACCATTAAGGCTATCGCTTTTCCCGCATCTAAAGCACTACCACCCCCGATGGCAATAATTCCGTCGTGCTTACCTTGTTTAAAGGCAGCGCAGCCATCACTAATATTCTTGCCATTGGGGTTGGCTTTGATATCCGAAAAAATATCGGCTGAGGGCAAAATTTGTTCAATCTTTTTGAAAAAAGAAAAATGTACTAAGCCCGAGTCGGTCACGATCAGAGGCTTAAGCATGTTTAATTGTTGGCACAGTTCAGGTAATTCTTTAATTCGGCCATTGCCAAATTTAATCGCGGTAGGATAATTCCAATCTGACATAAACTAGTCCTGAAAGTAAAAATAACGGTTTTATTAACAGCTTAAAATTCGTATATGAATGGATTTTGATTGTGTTAATTGTAAATAAGCGAGATGAGATAAAGAGCAGCCGCGGCCAGAATTTTTAACTCCACTCCAGGGTAAGGCGGGATCTAAATAATCACAGCGGTTCATAAAAACGGTCCCCGCTTGGACTTGATCACTTAAGCTTGAAAAAGCGTGTTCATCTTGCGTCCAAATGGATGCGGTTAAACCGTACTGACTTTGGTTTATATACGTTAATGCTTGGTTATCGTTATCCACAGGCATAATACCAATGATAGGGGCAAAGCTTTCTTCGACCATCAGATCCATTTGGTGATTAACCTCGGTTAATACCTGAGGGTGGAAATAACATCCCTGCGCTTTTAATGCGTTATCCATGGGGAAGTCGTCTTCGCTTAGCTGAGCGGTCGCCCCTTTACTTAGCGCATCGATTACTTGTTGTTCGGCTGCTTTCACCGCCTTAGCATTAATCATCGGGCCTAGGCTGGTCGTTGGGTCGAGGGCATGGCCGAGTTTGAGTTTTTTAGTTTCGCTAATAAAACCTGTGACAAACTCTTGATAGATGCTGCGTTCAACATAGATGCGTTCGATGCCACAACAACTTTGGCCGCTATTAAAAAATGCACCATCAACTAGGCTCTCGATGCTGGCTTTGAGGTTAGCATCTTGGCGCACGTAGGCGGCATCTTTACCGCCGAGTTCTAACGCGAGGGGTTTAAAGTAACCGGCTAAATTACTCTCAATTATTTTCCCAGCACTGACCGAACCGGTGAAACTGACATAGTGGATATCGTCGTGTCTTATCAGCTCTAGAGTTTGTGGGTGGCTTAAATGCAAATATTGAAATACTCCCTCCGGAAGCCCTGCCGCTGAAAACGCTTGGGCAAAACTCTCGGCGCATAATAGGGTTTGACTCGCGTGTTTTAAAATAACGCTATTGCCGGCCATCAGAGCGGGAATAATAGAATTAACCGCGGTAAGGTAAGGGTAATTCCACGGTGCAATAATAAACGCGGTGCCGAGGGGTATACGGCGAATGATGCGCTTGGTATTTTTATCGGCGGCATTAATCTGGGTTTCTTGCAGCGCGTCTTCAGCGATAGTAATCATATAGTCTGCGCGCTCTTTTAAACCGGCAATTTCCCCCTTGGCATATTGGATCGGGCGGCCCATGAGGGTACTGATTTCTTCCGCTAACAGGGTTTGGTTTTCCATAAACCAATGCACCGCTTTTTGGCAGATTTTTCCGCGTTCAGAAATCGACAATGCTTGCCACTGCGTCTGGCTATTTTTGGCTGTCTGTAAGGCCGTCGTGATGGTATCCGTACTGGCTAATTCACGGCTAGCAATCAATTGGCCATCACTGGGAGAATAACTAGATAATTTCAAAATAACGGTCCAGCTCCCATTGGGAGATATGTTTACGGTATTCACGCACTTCCCATTCGCGGGTGGCGACAAAATGATCGACAAATTCATCGCCGAAATAATCTCGTGCCATCGCCGAGGTTTTTAGTGCTTGGGCAGATTGCCATAAAGTCTCGGGGAGTTTTTGCTCCTCTGGGAAGGTTTGCTGATAAGCATTACCTTCGACCATAGGACCAAGTTTGGCTTTGTTTTCGATCCCCCATAATCCTGAAGCGATGACAGCGGCCAAAATAATGTAAGGGTTGGCGTCAGCCGCCCCGATTCGATATTCCAAACGATGGCTATTTTTATCCCCAGGGATAATACGAATGGCACAAGTACGGTTATCCACACCCACACTGGCATCGGTAGGCGCCCAATAACCGGGCACTAAGCGACGATAAGAGTTAATGGTGGGGGCGATCATGCTAAGTAGCTGTGGCATTAGTTGCTGTTGGCCGGCGACAAAGTGCTGCATTAGTTCACTCATATCATGGGCTTGGCTTTGATCATAAAACAGGGCTTCACCGAGTAAATCCGTTAAGGAAAGGTGAATGTGGCCACTCTGCCCAGGTAATTCATCGTTCCAGCGTGCCATGAACGTCGCCATCTTGTTTTCTTTCTGCATGGCAATCTTGGTGAAAGTCTTAAATAAAGACGCCTTATCAGCGGCTTCTAGGGCTTCGTCGTAGCTGATGGCGGCTTCCAATACACCCGGGCCGGTTTCTTCATGTAAGCCTTCTAGTGGGAAATCCATTTTCTCACTGAGGTTGAGAATATTGTGATATGTCGAGTCGTGTACGCTATTACGAATCACCGAATAACCAAACTCAGCGGGGGCCATGGCATTGAGGTTTTGGTAAGCTTTTTCGCGAATGGATTCTGAACTTTCGTTAAAGACAAAAAACTCGTATTCAAATCCAGCCAAGGCTTTTAAGCCCATCTTTTCGCCTCGCGCTAATACTCGGCGTAATAAACCTCGGGGGCATATTTGTTCAGCGTCGCCAGTGAATTCAGCAAGAAAGAAAAGATCGTCATTTTCCAATGGCATAGTGCGGCAGCTGCTTGGCAATATACGGACGGGGGCATCGGGGTAACCAGAGTGCCAGCCGGTATAGCGGGTATTATCGTAGAGCTGATCACGCATATCCCAGCCTAATACCACGTCGCAAAAGCCAAAACCCTTATCCAGCGCGCTGAGAAATTTTTCTCGTGACATGTACTTGCCACGTAAGATGCCATCGATATCAAAAATACCGACCTTGATATGGGAAGGTTTTAAACTTTGAATTAATTCCCGAGCTTGGCTTGGGGTTTCTATGTCTCTGGGGTTCATGATACTTCCTTGTAATGATTAACCTTAAGGTTAGTGGAAAGGTATGAGGCTGCAAATTATGAAGCGGCAAATTATGAAGCGGCAAATTATGAAGCGGCAAATTATGAGGGCAGAATTGCTTGCTGTACTTTAGTACTAGTTTACGGCAACCTAAGGATTAATTAGTGGAATGGATCAGTCATGAGCATTAAAAACTATTATAAAAATAAGAAAGTTTTCATTGTCGGTGGATCAAGTGGTATTGGCTTAGCCGCCGCGCAGTTGCTGACCCTGCACGGTGCGGATGTGTGTATTTTTGCCCGACGAGAAAACCTGCTGCAACAAGCGCACGAACAACTGCAAAATAGTCGCCTTGATCAGCAAAAAGTGAGTTATCGCTGCTTAGACGTGGTCGATGAAGCGGATGTGATTGAAAAGTTTTCCTGTGCGGCAGAAGAACTTGGCTCTCCGGATATTTTAATTAACTGTGCGGGAGCGGCCTATCCCGATTACTTTGAAAATATCAGCGCCGAGCAGTTTGAAAATACCTTGCGCTTGAATGTGCTGGGAGTCAGGAATGTGAGTTCGGCGGTATTACCCTATATGAAAAAAACTGGAGGGCATATTATCAATACCTCCTCCATTGCCGGCTTTATTGGGGTATTTGGTTATACCGATTACAGCGCATCAAAGTTCGCCATTGTCGGCTTTTCTGAAGCTCTTCGCCAAGAGGTGTCCCAGCATGGGGTGAGTGTTTCTGTCCTCTATCCTCCGGATACCCTTACCGCAGGTTTCGCGGAGGAAGAGAAAACAAAGCCCAAAGAGACCCGCGCTATTTCGGGTAATGCGAAGCTGCTGACGCCTGAGCAAGTTGCATTGGCACTGATAAAGAAGATTCCTAAGCAAAAATTCCACATTATCCCTACCTTCGATGGTCAGTTATCTCACCTCTTAAAGCGCTGGTCTCCAGGGCTCGTCAACTGGTTCATGGAGCGCTCAATACGAAATTGCTAGTCTGTACTAAACTTATAGGCAGATTCTGAGCGCATTTTGCTAAAGGGATAAGCGAATGAATTTTCAAGTGACACACAGTGTCGTCTTATTGAGCCTGTTATTACTGGCCAGTTGTTGTGATGTCGGTGAATCAGAGGATAGTAACGATGATGGTATTCAGACACCGCTCGTCTTAGAGGTTTCGCCTTTAACCACAGGTAATTGGTATCAGCCAAGCGTGCTGACGACCTGGCAGTGGCAATTGGAAGGGGTATTGAATACATCCTATGAGGTAGATCTTTACGACATTGATTTGTTTGATACTTCCATTGCGACGATCGCAGGGTTACAAGCAGATGGCCGTAAAGTTATTTGTTATTTTTCAGCAGGTTCTTATGAAAACTGGCGTAATGATGCCACCGACTTTAGTGCGGCGGATTATGGCCGTACCCTAGATGGTTGGGAAGGGGAGCGCTGGTTGGATATTCGCTCTGCGAATGTGCATCAAATTATGGCGGCGCGATTAGATATTGCGGTGACCAAGGGCTGTGATGGTGTAGAACCGGATAACGTCGATGGCTATAGTAATACTTCAGGCTTTAGTTTAACTGCAGATGATCAGCTAGCGTACAACCGCTATTTAGCCAATGAAGCCCATAAACGTGCGCTTTCAATCGGATTGAAAAACGATTTAGATCAAATATCTCAGCTGGTGGAATACTTTGATTTTGCGGTCAATGAGCAGTGTTTTGAATATGCTGAATGTGATGCATTAAGTCCCTTTATCGATGCAGGAAAGGCGGTATTTAATGCTGAATATGCCGCTATCTATACAAGCGATGAAGTTCAGCGTGATAGCTTGTGTGTTGATGCAGTAAATGCACAAATGGCTAGCTTGATTTTGCCTTTAGATTTAGATAATTCATCGCGTTTCAGCTGTTTATAGGTTCAATAATAAGGTTCGTTATGAAAAGATTAAAAGAAGGAAAAGTACCGTGCTTTCTTTTATTTTTCCTACTATTTATGAGTATGCCTTCTGCGCAAGCAAAAGACGAACTGTATTATTTTCAAGTCGATGGTCGCTATGATTATCATACCGAGTTATTAAAATTAGCCTTGTCGTATACTGAACTTGATTCTTTAAATGAGGGGGTGACCTTACAGCCATAAGGAAATATTCCGACGGCTCGTGCCACCTATTTGATGTCAAAGAATAAAATTAGAGGCATCGTATCTCTGGCCACGAGCGATGAGCGAGAAGATGAACTATTAGCGATTAAAATACCGATTATGGCAGGTATTTTAGGCATGCGTGTTTTTCTAATTCATAAAGCGCAACAGGATGAATTTACCCTTGTTCAAAATGAAGAACAGCTTAAGCAATACGTTGCGGGTTTCGGCGAGCACTGGGGGGATCTCGCTATTTTGAAAGAAAATGGTATACCTGTATTGCCTGTCGCCAAATATTCCTCGTTATTTGATATGCTCAATGCACAGCGCTTTGATTTTTTTCCTCGTGGCGTTAATGAAATCTATAAAGAGCACGAAACCTATAGTCAAAAATTTCCTAGCTTATCGATCGAAAAAATTTTAGCGGTATATTACCCTTATCCCGTCTATTTTTTCGTTTCTAAGCAAGATGTACTCATTGCAAAAAGAATTGAATTAGGGCTAAAAAAAGCATTGGCTGACGGCCAGTTCAAACGACTGTTTTTACAATATCATGGGGACCTATTAACTAAACTTGATTTCGAAAATAGAAAAATATTTAACCTAAGGAATGAATCTTTACCTGAAGACGCGCTAATAAATAATATGGACTGGTGGTTGGACACTAAAAGCAGAGACGAGTGACCTGAATTTAGTGAGGGGTTAAGTGCTTCATTCCTAAGCATATAGACTGTTGTAATGGGGTGTAATGTTTATTGATATCAATCTCTTCTAGGATTTCTTGGAGTTCCATTTCGGAATTGTTATTTATCTAAGAGGAAAAATTAATGAGTATTACAATGACAGATTTATATTATCAAGAAGATAATGGTGCGTGTTACGTACATTTAGACGGAGGTTTAAGACATCTCCCTAACCCTGGTACTATGAATAATTTATTTCATACCGGTATTGCGCCAGAGAATTGTAATCAATTTAAAAATGCCGAAAGTGCTCCATTTCCGATCTTGAACTGCTTTCCAATCATGAATAATGCTCAGTTAGTTAATACTCCCTCACACCCTGATGGCAGTATCTTTTTAACCGATGCATATCCTTGGGATCCAGACACTGTTGTATTAAGGCATGTTATCAACCCTGCTCAAATGGATAGAATTGGGTTTGACTGGTCAAATGTAGTGGATTATAGCGGTAATGCTCAAGTTGGCGTTCCATTATCGATAGACAGCGCGAATTATCAGGCAGCGCAACACCTTGCTGGTTTTAGTGTGCTCTATGATCATCTGATTCTGAAAAAACCTTTTAATGCCTTTTTTAATTATCTTGCACAATCATTTCCTGCCCAATCATCAATGTTATATAAATCTGAATTGAAATCGTTGATTGTTAAGTATCAAGCAGCAGTGAATGCGTTATAAATAAGACACTAAAAATGGCAGTGTAAGTTCTCTGTGTTTTCGATCTTACACTGCTATTACCTACCCTGTATCTACAAACATTTTAAACTCTCGAAAACCTCTAATTTAATTTTTTCTCATATTATTAACGTTGATGATATGGCTGATTTTCGGCTCATATCTTTTGTATTTTTATTAACAAAATATCAGCGCTGTAATCGAGTGTAATAGTCTTTTTTTCTGGTTTAAATAAACTTAGTTTCAGATTTTGGCAGCAGGTTAATTTAATATTAAATTAGCTGCTTTGGTTTATTTAATAAAATGGCAGAGGTCATTACGATGATTACTTTCAATAACTTAGTTCAAACAATTCAAGGCGCTGTCGATCAGGCTGCAGAGTCTGTCTCTCGTGAAAATATCAATGGCTTATTGGAATACTTTCATCCATTAACCTCTGATGAAAAGACCGACACTAGTAATGATAACGGTAAGACTATTTCAGTTGCCGATCTTGAGAAAATGTCACCAAGAATGGTGCAGCTTCAATACCCAAAAATCACAAAAGATGGCCCTGCAGAACATTTTGTATCAGTGCCTCTTATCACATTATCGCCAGTGCCTATTCTGCAAGTCAATGATGTTCAAGTCGAAATGGATCTTGAAATTGTGGAAAGCGATGGCGAAATAATGGTTGGTTTTCCTCAGGCTAAACAGTCTGGTGAAAGTACAAGTTCTGAAGCATCAACAACAGGAGGTTCCAATGCGAAGATAACACTCAATATAAAAGCTAATGAAAAACCAATGGGAGTGCAATCTCTTATAGAGGGCTATAACAAAACCCTAAGAGCTCAGCTTCCAAACTAAAAAATATTAAAAGGAAATAAAAATGGCTGCAGAAAGTCAAATATTATCAATGGGTCAACAATTTTCAGGCCTACCTATGGGGGCTCTAATTGGTGGGCCATTAGAAGCAGCAGCAAAAGCGAATCAACAGATGGCGATGACGCAGCTGCAGTTTATGATGATCACTTGTTTTAATGAGAACTCAACGAAGAAAGGCTCGTATGACCCTATCATGATTGAGATGACTCTTGATCGAGGTGTTATTGAGCCAGGTACCGAAGAAAATGGTAATAAGCCGTCTATCTCAACAATGACGACGTCTTTCAAACTGCCATTGCTGACGATTATTCCATTGAACTCGCTTGCGGTTGACGATGTGAAAGTTGATTTTGAGATGGAAGTGAAATCAAGCTTTGCTAGCAATAACAGTACTGAGCACAAGTCTAGTACAGCCGAAAAAGCTAGTTTTTCAGCGGGCGGTAACGTAGGACCTTTCCATGTGGAAGTTCATGGCAGTGTTTCACATAACAGCAGTAGTGAAGCCAAATCTGATACACATTATAAGCAAAGCAACTCAGCGAAATATTCTGTATCAGTCCATGCGGGTCAATTGCCTTTACCACAAGGTGTTAAGACTATTATCGATGCTTATGCGAAAAATGTTTCTCCGGTTACATTGCCTGCAGCAGAACCAGTTAAGTCTTAATAAATATTATTAAAAATAATAATTATGTCGTTTTACCTGTGGGGTAGCTTCGCGCTGCCTCACATTAATTGGAGAGTAGAATAATGTTAATAAATATTGAATGCCCAGCATGTCAGCAAGATACGATTAAAATTGAGCCGCATATGTTAGCTCAAGGTGCTTCTTTCAGCTGTCCAACATGCCTAGTTAAAATATCAGTAGCTCAGTCTAGTAAAAACGATATTGTCAAAGGTGTGGAGGCTTATGATGCTTATAAAAATAGACTTGCGGAACTTCAAGAGCAAGGTAATGCTCCTGAATTAATGTGATCCTTTATTTCATAATTGAGGCATGAGTCATGAAGGGTACTAATTACAGCTGGCGTAAAAATTTTAAGAAAATCTTGGGGATGTTGAACGCGTTGCTGATTAAGGGGGGAGTGGTTGTTATTTGTTTTCCTTTATCCCTATACGGTTTATATGTTTATGATCATGACGTACAGCAGGTTAAATCGTATGAGCAAAGCAATCACCATATAGGCATCGATATTTCACACTATCAGGGAAACCTCATGGATGAGATAAAGGATCATGATCATTTAGATTTTGTTATCTGTAAAGCAACACAAGGAGTTACTTATACAGATGATGATTTCGAAAAGAACTGGCGGTTGATAAAAGAGAAAGGGTTTATCCGAGGGACCTATCATTTTTTTGTTGTATCAGATGACCCTCGAGAACAGGCGATACATTTCTACGATACCGTTCCTGACCTAGGAGTTGGGGATATAGCGCCTATTGTTGATGTGGAAGAGCTTAGCTTGTCTCAGGATACTAGCTCAAGAGTATTTCAGCAGCGCTTAAAAGAATTTCTGAGGGTTGTAGAAGAAAAGTTTAGGCGTAAGCCAATGATTTATTCCAATTATGCCTTCGCGCAAGAATATCTAAAAGAAGATTGGTTAGCGGATTATCCATTATGGATAGCGGATTATAATGGTAAGTCATCACCGGCAATACCGAGTACTTGGAGAAATATTGGTTATAAAATCTGGCAGAAAAATAGTTCTTATCATGTCGGCTCTATTGCTACCGATTTTGATGTGTTCATCGGACATAAATCTGATCTGGTTCGATAAGTTAAAGGAATAAAATGAATGAATAATGTAAATAACTATTTAAAACGGATAACCATAGGGCAGATATTTTTTTTCACTATGGCATTGTCGTTGCTTTGTTTTTCGGCAGTAAGTAGCACTGAAAGTAAAGCCTTTCGATATGTTACTGAAATTGAGCATAAAAACATGGATATGCTATTGGATCTTGCAAAAATAAAAATTGTCTTGTCTGAAGTAGCAGATTTAAAAATCGATTTAGTGTCTGGAAAAATTAATACTGTGATTGCTGTAATTGATAAAGCTGAACAATTGTTGTTTTTTTCTTCTGTTGCATCGCTAATTCAGCGTGTACTGCTGGAAGTGAGTAAGAGTCAGGTTTACCCAATAAGTGCCATGATATTAATTGCCATTGGCCTTGTATTTCGCATGGAAATTACACGAAAATTGCTTATTCTGCTACTGGCTATTAGTCCAGGACTTACGCTCTATTCAATAGGTATGCACCATTTTTCTAGCTCATTAGAGAAACAGCTAGATAGTGGACTGCATAGCAAACTAAAATTGATTGCTGAAAAAACTGATGCGGAGAAGTCGAAATTATTACGGGAGCGTGAGGAATCACTAAAAAAAGAATCTCATGAAAATTCGTTTGAAAAGTTTGTGTCGAGGGTTAAAACCGATGTGGTTTACGATGTTGAACGATTCTCTTACGATATAAAGGGGGATTATGAAGAAATTCGAGCTTTATTAAATACAGGTGGCGCTAATATTGTTAAAGAACTAGTTGTGTATTTAGTGCATATTATTCTGTTCTTTATATTGTCTCCTTTGGTTTATGCTTATCTTGTTTATCGCCTGACGATAAGTCGAATGATGTTTGGTAATCAGGGAGCGATTAAAATTAAGCAAGTGCAGCCTGTATCAGCTGTTGAGGATGTGAAATCCAGTGAAAAGAAAATAGAACCTACTATAAGAGAGAAAACTGATCAGGAGCTGGAAGGGGATGAAAAGGGTGTTATTGAAGGAGAAGGTGCAAGTGGCTCAAAGGTTGATAAGACTACAGATGCGGCACCTCAGTATGATGCTCCGGAAAAACAGGATAAAGAGATTGTGCTTGAGTCAACTGTAAACCACCCAGAAGTCAGTCCTAGCAAAAGTTCAGTATCGAATAGGGCTCCATTATCCGTAGCGAAAAAAAGAGAGGCTAATATAAAATCTACCGATAATACTAATAGTGCGTCAGCCAATAAAAAATCATTAACTTCTGAAAAACCTTCATTAACTTCTGCTAAATCAACGAGTACACGGATAGGCAAGGGAGATGGAGTAAGAAAGAAGTTTATGTAATAGAGCATCATCATTAATCTAAGTATTTTTATACTCCAGTCAGCCAGTTAATAAAGTCTACTCAACTTCGTGGGCTTTATTAATTTTTTAATTGTTCATATAATCGACATCGTAGATTTAAAATACCATTTAAAATGTCAATTATCTCTTCTATGGCATGACATAACGGAGTAAAAAACGGTAATGAATTACCTTTTATTAACATGCTTGTCATATAAAACGAGGCAGCAGAAAAGTGATTTTCAGTATTTTAAGAACTTGATTTTCGTAGGTTTGTTGTCATTATCATTGCTTTTATCCAACTCTGTAATATCAGAAATTCATGAAGAAAAAGGAAGTGTAACGCTAGATTCACAGCCCGAAATATCACCAGTAGCATTAGAAAAGGTTCTAATTTCTTCCTCAAAAAACCCTACTCTTAGAGAGGACTACCCCGGTGCTATTACTATTTTGGATGAGAACAAGCTAACAGATTTCTACCTAAGCTCAGTCGTAGATGTATCGTCGTTGGTACCGGGTCTTTTCGTCCAAGAAACGGGGGCTCGTAATCCTTCCCCAGTAATTATGCGTGGTATTAACTTGGATGGTATGAGTACTAATAATCTAGGTGGTGATACTTATACGGTAGCCAGTTATTTCGATAATATTCCATTACAAGGTTATTATGCACCGCCTCAAGTAATACTCAAAGATCTTAACTCCGTCGAGGTATTGAGAGGCCCGCAAGGGACATTGTATGGGGCCTCTTCATTGGGCGGTGTGATTGCTCATAATACCAATAAGCCAATAATGAATGAATTGTCGTTTTCTGTTCATGGACGTATTTCTCGAACCCGTGGCGGCGATGATACTAATACAGACACAGACTTAGTGGTAAATCTACCTATAGCAGAAAATATATTAGCGATGAGAGGGTTAGCCAGTTTCACTGATAGTGCCGGTTTTATTGATAATGACACACTATTGTCTGGCCCTGAAGAAGGTATCAACAAAGATGAGGTGACTGCAGGTCGTTTGAGTTTTCTTTTGACCCCTGCAGATCGATTAGCAATATCGTTGATGTTACAAAAACAACAAACAAAAAGTGGTGATTTTCAGGCAGATAATCCATCCGTGACTGAAAAACATTATAAAGCCAGTACGTTTTTTTTACAGCCAATGGAAGGTGACTTAAATCTCGCTGATTTGGAAGTACAGTATCGGTTTAAAAATATAACGATGGAACTAACAGGAAACCATTATGAATATGATCTAGAGCAAACTACGGATATCACGGCTTTCTATCAATTCCAGGGTTATACCGTTGGTGAGGACGGCGGTGACAATGGCTTCACCGAAGCAGATGTGGAAGTGGTTCAGAGTAATTTCGAAATACGAGCGATTACCCAATTTGATAGTAGCGCCAATGGTATTATCGGTTTTAGTTCGACAGAAAACAAAGTAGATTTTTCCAGTGAAGATAACCTCACGGATTTTCCCGAAAGTTTTAGGCTGGTAGAGTATACCTATACGCAAGCGCAAACTTTAAAAGATAAGGCATTATTTGGCGAATTAAATTGGCAAACGACGGAAGATATTTTGCTAACAGTAGGAGGGCGCTATTTTGACTATAAAGATACTGCACAATCCTGTGATGCTTTTTATACCGATTCGTTGTTTTGCATGTCAGAAAAAATAGAAAGCGCTCATAGCAGTTTTAAGTTGGCTGGGCTTTATCAGTATAGCGATAATACAGCGTTTTTTCTTAATGTAGCAGAAGGATTTCGCCGCGGTGGCGCTAATGCGGTACCACAAGATCTAGCAGCAAATAGTACTTATAATCCTGATACAACAATAAATTATGAGCTTGGTATATTAGGCCAATCTAGCGATGGAAGATTAGACGTTTCTATGACCTTATTTTATATCGATTGGAGCAATATCCAATTATTTACAGGGAATGTTTCAACCGACCTTGGTTATTATGTCAATTATATCGCCAATGCGAAGGATGCTGAATCCGCTGGTATCGAGTTAGAAGTAGACGTTTCGTTTGGCGATGATTTTCAATTAAAAGGATTCTACGCATACAGTGATGCAAAATTGTCAAGCGACGCACTTAGTTACAATGATGATGCAGGCTCGGGGGATGACGGTTTTAAGGATGATCGCCTTCCAGGCACTCCTAATCATCAGGCCAGGCTGAGCTTATCTTACAAGAAGAATTGGGAAGCTTATACATTTGATGCTCGTATTAGTAGTAATTATGTTGGTGATGTGAATACGCAATTGAATAAAAAGCACTCTGGGTTTGAAAATCTTGGAGGCTATACATTGCATTATATGAATATTGGATTATCTAAAAATCAATGGCGCTTGGGGATGTTTACAGATAATGTAACGAATAAGCGTGCAGTGACTGCTAAAGCCCGAGAGCTTTACGGCCCAGGTAGTGGATTATCTTATGTAGTTAAACCTAGGACTATCGGGTTGGATGCTCGCTATACGTTTTAAAAGAAAATCAGGAAAATTTTTCAATAATAATATCAAATATAGGAAGTATTATGACTCAAGATGTAATAGAAGATAAAATAAAGGGCATGCTTACTGTTCAGTATTTAGCATCGATTACGGCTAATGGCGCGGAATATAATTTAGTTTTGCAAGATCAATTGAATTCCTCTCAACCGGCATTAGTCATTGCTAGTACTAACTCTTCTTGTTCAAACGATACTATCCAAATCGACTTTAGTAAACTATTGGATAGCAATGATAAAGTAGTGATTGAATTTTCACTCAATACTACCGGTTGGATGTTTTCTAAGCTTCCCTTCACAACGGTAGAGGGGAATAAGCCAGCAGCAGACGTTGTTTCATCAACAGAAGGTCAAAAGGCGACCATTACTGTTGATAATGTTAAGCAAGGCTCATTCTGGGAGTATTTTATCAACTTAGAAGGGCCAGATGGCCAAGTTTCTTTTGATCCTGGCCTAGGTGGACGACGCGGTTCATAAAGAGCTGATATCTAAAAAGTGATAATAAAGTGAGTACTCTATGGATTACTCATTTTATTGCGGCTTTCACTAAACCATTACTTTCTGCGAGTGGCGTGCAGCGTAAAGAGGTTTTCTTTTCATCTGTATCTTGCTGTGAAAAGGCATTTAAAAGCAATTGATTAAATGCATCAGGATTACTACGACACAGGTCGTCGAACCATGCAAGTTGGTACCAAATAGGGCTAAGATTTTGTGATAAGCTTTGCTCTATATAACTTAATGCTACGGGCCACTGTTTTGCTAAACTATAAACAAGAGCTGCATTAAATAATACTTCGGCATTATCGCCTGCAAGCCGTAGACTTCGGTGCAGAGTTTGCAGAGCCATGTCGATATTGCCAAGCTGAACATGTGCTTCAGAAAGATTGCGTTGCACAACCCAATCATTGTCACTATTATTTGATTTTTCAATCACTTGCTGATAATGCATTGCAGCTTGTGTGATTTTTCCTTGTAATTGAAGGCTACCCGCTAGGTTTAAACGCCATATAGTATTGCTAGGGCTGATTGCTACCGCTTTTATAAAATACTCTTCAGCTTTGTTATAGTTACCAAGTAGTTCATAAGCTAGGCCCATATTACTATAAAATTGTGACTTAGGACTAATATCGATAAGTTCGTGGTAAAGGGTAATAGCTTCATTGAATTTGCCATCTAGTAAATAAACCAGAGCCATTAACATTTTTGCATTTACATCGTGTTTATCCATTTTCAACAATGAGTCCAAAGCGTTTAGAGCCGCGCTATTATTCCCTTGATGAAAATGATTATTCGCAATGCGATACCATAATAAGGTTGAAGGACGAAGCGCTAAAGCCTGCTGGTACCAACGATTGGCTTGTTGGTAATCATTCTGATAATTCGCCAGTAATCCTCGATAACTAAGTGCTAATACCGTGTCATCAGATTGTTGAGATATAGCCTCTAGTAGTTCTGTTGCTAGCTTGAAGTCTTGTTGACGTTGTGCAATTTCTAAGCGCCCAATAGTCAACGTTAGGTTGGGGCCTAGCCTTTGTTCGGCGACTAAAAATAATTGAGATAAGGCTTGTAAATAACTTTCATCGCCACTGTCATCGAAAAGCAAGCCGCCCAAGTAGCTCATTAGTTGGAGGTAGGGTAAATAACTAGCATATTGATTTTTTAGGGGTAACAGTGAGCTCCAAAGCTCAGGGCTATCCTGTCCTTGATTGATTATGGCATGGCGATATCGCAAGAACTGTTGATATTCTTTTTCACTTAGCGGGTTGAGTTCTGTAGTGAAGCTGTGGTTTGGAAATAATCGCGTTAATCTATGCTGAACATCGGATGCAGTGTTTAGGTATTGCTTGTCGACGATCATAGGCCAAGTTTGTTGTGACTTGATCGCCCACCTTTGCTGACTGATTTCAGAAGGCTGATTAGAGGAAGCTGTTTCAATGCGGTTGAGTTCTACTTCACAATGCTGTTCATTACAGGTCAGAACGGTTTCTATCAGTACATCGGCCGACAAGGCATTAGCTATTCGGGAGTAGTCTCGATTTTTAAACTGCACATGATGGTTACTAACTAAATGAAGGTCATCGCTATGAATTACGTGCTGCTGTAAAGCATGGCTAAAAGAATCTACCAGAAGTTCTTGCTGCTCAGTGTTTACTTTGCTTTTGTTTATCAGTGGTGGTAGTACGGCAATGTATAAGCTGGTTGGCGCTGAAGTTTTATTTAATTGCCAATAGCTCATAAATGACAGTATTAGAACGATAAACATTAAGCTAGTACTTAATAGTTTCCCTCTTTGTTTAGTAGTTAACTCATGACTTTGAATTTCAGTACGAGAGTATTGATATATTGATTCGATATCAGGTTCGAGTATTGCGATATCAATGGTATCGCTGAAATTTGGTTCTGAATCATCATCGCAATATTCGATTATATTCTGCAGTTCTTCAGCCACCTGTTGAGCGCTAGTTGGGCGCAGTTGAGGTTGCTTCATTAGCAACTGCTTTAGTAGAGTAATTAAATTTTTATCCAAACTAGAGTTGAGCTTTTCAGCGGGTAGTGGCGCTCGATGTAGAATGTTTTGCACGACAATGTTTTGGTTAGTCGAGTCGCCAAAAGGGTGGCAACCGCAAAGTAATTTGAACGCTAAAATACCAAGCGAGAATAGATCACTGCGCTCATCAATGGGTTGGCCCAAAGCTTGTTCAGGTGATAGGGCACTATAACTACCCAATAGCTTACCGGTAACTGTTAAGTCGGTATTATCACTTTGTGTATTTTTGGCAATACCAAAGTCAGTGATTTTGGCGATGTTGTCACGGTTTATAAGAATATTATCGGCTTTTAAATCTCGGTGGATTAACCCTTTTCGATGAGCTGCAGTGAGCCCTTGCGCAATTTGATGTAACCAAAAAAGGCGCTGTTTAATGGATACCTTGTGTTCTTTGAGATGTTTATTAAGTGTTTCTCCTTCGATGTATTCCATAACGAGGGATAGTTCGTCTGCGTCATGAATTATGTCATAAATTTGTACAATGTTAGGGTGGTTTAGTTGTGCCAGCGAGGTCGCTTCATATTGTAGACGCTTATTACGTTGAGAGTTTTCTTCACCTTCATCCAAATCTGTTTTTAGGCGCTTGATGGCAACCTTTCTTTTTAGTCGGGTGTCTTGGGCGAGATAGACAATGCCCATTCCTCCTTGTCCAAGAACGTTGAGAATTTGATAATGATCTATTTGCCTGTTCATTTGCTCGAGCATGAAATTAATCTCAATAGCATAGGCTTTCTATTCGATCGCCCTTCGAGATACTGGCTTGTGAACAGTTGAAGCGGACTTCGCCACGGCGACGTTGTAGTAAGTCGGTAGCACCAGGAAATTCATCGGCTATTTGTTTTCGTGCCCGAAAAATCTGAATGTTGATATGGGAAACATCAATTCCTAGTTCTTTAGCTAATTGCTCATTATTAATCCAACCTTGGCTTTTATTATCCACCCCTTGATTAGCATGCTCTGCTTTTAATCTGGCTAAATGTAAGAGCAGGTAGTGATGACTGCGCTCGCCGAGGTCTATCGTCTCATACTGATGATCAAGCTTAAGTTGCGTATGCTCTTCATCAAGGCTGACATCAAAATGAAATGCAACCTGATCTATGCTGCTTGGATTGTCAGTAATATTAAGTGTTTGTTGCTGTTCAGTATTTAAGAATAATTGCCACTTGTGATCACCTATTGATATGCAGTCATTATGATTAACGATCGTTTCGTTACTGCAGCTATTAATATTGTTATCGGTGTGACTTTCCAGTATCCACAGTCCACGTGTTCCACAATGAAATAGAGCTGCCAGAGGGCTGGTTGAATTTGGCAGTAGATGATAGTGACTAAGCTTTTCGGTTATCGAGCTATCATTTAATCCTAATAAAAGATTGGCGGGGGCATCTAGGTTTTCAACTTTCCAGCTATTTTTTGTTTGGCTGGCAAAGCTAATCGTCTGTCCTGTTCTTAGGGCTGTATTTTTAGCTGAAGGTAATTTTTGTTGGTCTATCCAGGTACCGTTACGGCCTAGATCACGAATTTCCCAAGCTTGACCATTCCATTCGATCACCGCATGAATCTTTGAAACTTCGGCTTGATCGATAAAGGTATCGACGCCATCATTACGGCGACCAAAGGTATGATGCGTAAGTAAGTGCAGTTTGTCGTTAGTTTGTAAGTTACGCAGATATGCCATGGCTCTGTCCTTTTGAGCGAGTCTAAATTAATTTTATTATATAGTCCTTTATGATCTGAATCGTCCATGAATTCGAGCTTTTGACGATAACAGAAAGTAATCGAGTTGTTAAATATATTGGTAGGTAAGTTGGTTATTTGGCTCAGTTACTTAAGACAATCTATACTTCTAGAAAATAAGAATGAAATAACTATTAACTTAGTATGCACATGTAATCATGTGTAATACACATTCTATTCCTCAAGCTCTAAATTGATTTGGATTCTGGAATCTACTCCAGATTAACTTAACTTTAGTATTATCAAATTAAAAGAGGACGAGGAAGCTATGCCTGAGAATGGAAAAATCTATTTGGAATCATCTAAACGTCAATTCGAATACAATACAGAGCAGTTTGAGAAAGACGATGCATTTATCACCGTAGGGATGCTAGATGAAAAGTCTTGGGAAGATATTCAAAAAGGCAAGCAGGAATATGCCGAAATTGGTGCGACGGTTCTTGATCATGATGTTCTTGCACCTGCCCAAGCGGTCAATACTCGAACTACTAAGTATAAGTATCCTGCTCAATTCAGAATTTCAAGAAATAAATAGAGGGTAACTTGTATGATTAAAGCATATGTTAATAATATTTTTACCCATGATGGCCAAAGTACGGTGAAAGAGTTTGGCGCAGAAATCATGAAAGATCAGGCAATAATCGCTTCAGTACCACAACTTATGGTTATTGCTGGTTATCACGGTGATATGCAAGGAAACTGGGATCATGACTTTGATGCCGATGAAATGGCAGATACCCAAAAAATTGCGGAGAAGTTTGGTAATGCAAAAATAGAATGGGTTAAAGGGCCTGGTATGACTGACGAAGCAATAAAATTGGCATTCGGGCGTGGTAATGTATTTTTCACCTGGTGTGACAGTGATAAAAAAATAAGAAGTGTTATGGATATTAAATGACTAAAGGAGCTGGGCAGATGCTCAGCTCCTAATTCTTTGATTAGGCCAAATCAGATTCTTTATAATTTTTCTCTTTAGCCTCTATCGGTTGTTCTTTAAATTTGAGCTCTTGTACTTTCATTCGTGGTCGATTACTTATGGGGTTAGAGAAAACTAAAGTCTCATCATTCACTTTACCAAAACGCAAGGTTGCTAAATCAAGGGCATAGTTTTGATATAGTTTCCAAGGTAGTTTAGAGCCCTGTTGAGGCGCTCGCTCCATTGCACGTTGTACGTAACCCGATTGCATATCAACAAAGGGACGATGCTCTACAGATTTATCAAAGTTATGGGGCATTACAATTTTGTTACCGGTTGCATCCATATGATTTAACAGACGGCACATCCATTCCGTAATTAAATCGGCTTTTAATGTCCAAGAAGCATTGGTATAGCCGAATACCATGCCTGCGTTAGGTAGGTCTTCTAATAAAACCCCGCGATAAACCATTTTATCGTGGGCATCAAAAGGTTGGCCATCGACAATTAATTTCATTTTACCGAATAGCTGAACGTCTAAGCCTGTGGCGGTAATGATGATATCGGCATTTAAAGTTTCCCCAGACTTAAGCTTAATACCATCCTCGGTGAAGTGATCGATGTGGTCGGTCACAACTGAGGCTTTTCCTTCGCGTAATACTTTAAACATATCACCATCGGGTACGGCGCATAAGCGTTCATCCCAAGGGTTATATTTGGGAGTGAAGTGCTTCATGTCGAAGCCTTCCCCTACTTGTTTTTTTACCAACTTTTGAATGAGTCGGCGGGCAGAGTTGGGAAAGCTTTTGCAATAGTTATACATCATTGACGCAAAAGCGATATTTCGCGTGCGTGTAATGCGATAGACCCAAGTCTCGGGTAGGAATTTTCGCAGGCCATTAACCATGGGATCATCCTGAGGTAAGGCCATCACATAGCTTGGTGAGCGTTGCAGCATAGTGACGTGTTCCGCTTTATCCGTCATCGCAGGCACCAAGGTAACCGCGGTTGCGCCGCTGCCAATCACCACGACTTTTTTACCAGCATAATCATAATTTTCATCCCATTTTTGCGGATGAATAATATCGCCGTTAAAGTTTTCACTGCCTTTAAACTTAGGTTCATAACCTTGGTCATAGTTGTAATAACCGGTACAGCAGAGGACGAAATTACATTCGTAATAGCGAATTTCACCCGTTGCGGTGAGCTGAATTTCAATCGTCCAGCGTGCAGTTTCACTGGACCAAGATGAGGTTAAAACTTTGTGACCAAAGCGAATATTCTTTTCTATATCGTGTTCTTTAGCGGCTTCGCAGATGTATTCGCGAATATCTTTACCATCAGCAATGCCTTTAGGGCTAGTCCATGGTTTGAAGTTATAACCCAGAGTATACATATCGGAATCAGAGCGTACACCTGGATAACGGAAAAGATCCCAAGTTCCACCAATGGCATCACGGCCCTCTAAAATGGCATAAGTCTTATTGGGGCTGTCTTTTTGTAAATGAACGGCCGCACCAATACCTGATAGGCCTGCGCCTATGATTAATACGTCAAAATACTCGTGTTTATGGGTATCGTTTGCCATGAGAAAGCGTCGCTTTTTTATTATGTTATTAACGGTTAGCTTGACTGATAAACCTTAGTTTTTAAAGGTGAATAACCGTCAAAGAATGAAGGTTTTGGCAGGATAGCAGGCTTATCTATCCCTAGATAATGCCGCCTCGATTGATGACGCTTAATAAACCGGGGCGGCTTAATTCAGAATAAAGTCTCGCAAGCTTATCGAGGGGGTATTTGAAGTCACTGGCTACCCAGCGCTGTAATACCATCCAAGATGCCCCCGCGAGGTAATCAACCATAAATCCTAGCGCTTCTGGATCATTCAGCGGCATGGAATGGTTTCGAATATAGAGACCCATAACTCGAGTAATGTAGTTACGAAAGCTCTTGATCACTAAGTGTTCTACATCGGCAGCAATGATGAGCTTGGCAAATTCAGCATGCTGAAGCCATTGATTAAATAAGTGCCAAGCGATGATATCACCGGGCTCCGGCGAAGCGATGATATGACCTTCAATTTCGTGGTAGAAACTATCAAATACCCCATCGATATAGTCGACCAAAACCGCATCTTTCGACTTATAGTGTAAATAGAACGTCTGACGCGCTAATTCAGCGCTTTGAGTAATGTCTTGAATCTTAATTTTTTTATAGGGAGTCTCTTCCGTCAGCTTAACCAGAGCTTGAATGATTAAAGATTTAGTCCGAATGACCCTAGGATCTTCATTTTTTGACGACATATTTTCGATTCTGTAAATTAGTAGACATCTGTACATATTGTCATTTGAGGCTACTGCTCTGATGGATTTAAATCAACTCAATTACACGAAATTTAACAAACTAATAATTAAAGAATTTCGTTACAGCTAAATTGAGGTAGTCGTTATGTGTTTAAGAAATAATACAGAGCTAGAGAAGCTAAGCCACTTGCGCGTTGAAGAGCATTATCAACAGATGGTGAAATACCTAGCCAATCATGATGCGCCTTTAGATTATTTAATCTCAGGAGAATTAGCACAAATACAAACGTTCGGCATTCCAAGCATCAGTAAGCTGTTACAGCGAACAAAACAATATCAGCAAGATGGATTAAAGCGATTGGATGATACCCGAGCGATACTGACGGAATGTATGACGGATTCCGTGCAGAGTTCTCGCGGGCAGCATATGGTGAAACACTTAAACTGGATCCACAGTCACTATGAAATCAGTAATGATGATTATCTATATACCTTGGCTTTATTTATAGTTGAGCCCGCGCGTTGGATGGAAGCCTTTGGTTATCGCCCATTAACTGATAGAGAGAAATACGCGGGTTACCTAGCGTTTAAATCTCTCGGTCAAGCTATGAAAATAAAGGATATCCCTGAAAGTCGAGATGAATTTGTATCTTGGTACGAAAGCTATCGCCTTCAGCATCTGACGTACCATCCCGATAATAAAATAGTCACCGACGGTTTAATTAACGGCATGAAAGAGATGTTTCCATTTTTTATTAAGCCTTTGGTCCGCCCCGTTATTTTAACGTTAATTAATGATCCTGAATTATTGTTAGCAACAGGGCAGGTAGCGCCATCAAAGTTTGTGCAAAAAATAATTAAAGGTTTTATGCGTGTAAGAAAGCTAACTCAACAAGTTATCAACCCTTGGCAAAAACAGAGTTTTGAAACCAGCTATTTAGGCCAGCATTATAAGAGCTATCCTACAGGCTATCAAAACAGTGTATTAGGGCCGAAAAGAATGGTTAAAAATTCGACTGGGGGCTGCCCATTTCATGCTTCAAATCTTTAAAGTTGTAGTGCTAAATAAACGAAGGCTAGTCCTTAGATAAATTTAATTTACGCCACCTTGCGGGTGTTGTATGAAACTCTTTCTTAAATTGGCGAATAAAATGGGTTGTATCATTCCAACCTGTTTGTTCGGCGATATCTTCGATGGATTTTGGGGTATGTAATAAATGCTTGCAGGCTTCGGTTAAACGAGATTTGCGTATCCAATCACCTACGGTAAATCCGGTTGATTTTTTAACTAGGTTCGCGAGATAGCCCTCACTTTTGTTTACTTGCTGCGCCACATCTTTTAATGAAATATTGCTTAGGGTGTGCTGCTGAATATAGGCTAACGCTTCCGTGACGATAGAGGAGTGAGAGAGATTATTAAATGCGAGAGCAGACCCACGGGATACTTGGTGCATCAAAAGGACTAAATAGCTACTGATGACTTCTAACGAGAGTTCTAAATCCTGTTCGATCTCTTGTTGTAAATTCGTTAGTAATTTTAAGTAGAGTTCTTGGTTTTCAGGGGGAAGCTGCCATACAGGCACAGCACCTGTATGAACGAGATTGAAAATAGGTAATAGCGTCGGACTATTCTCCAGTTCTAAGCAACCAGAACAAAAACTTAACCAAAAGTATTCAACATTTTCACCTTGCAGTGCTTTATGGGGTACTCCTGCGGGAATTACAATTACCATCCCTGGGGCTAAAGTAATCTCTTCGCCACAGTCCATCACAATACTCCCTTTAGTGATCAGTGATATGACGTTTTCACTGTGGGTATGATGCTGATGCTGTACGGCATTACCGATGCGCTCGAAGCCCATACTGATGATATGAGAATAGTTCATTATATTAGGATATGCCGATAATTGCGTAGGATGCACTCTAAAATACTCGTATTCGACCGATTAATATAGAAGCTTATTAATTAATGCCAATTTTTTCGGGAAATTACTCTTGGAGTTATGATGAATTTTGAACTCGCTTTAATGGCTTATGCGCTGTATTTATTGATCTGGGAAAAGCTGCCGGAATGGGGAACTTGGTTTAATCAAATAATTGCGCATCTACCCAGAGTGTTACAGAAACTCTATGCCGATTGGCGCTGCCCATATTGTTCAGGTTTTTGGATCGCTTTAGCCTTACACGCGTTAACCGGACTGCAAACTTTACCGCAACTAACATCTATGCCTGACTATTTGGGGATGTTCGCAGCCCCTTTAGCTTGGTTTTTAGATGCGTTAGCGACTTCGGCATTGGTATTAATCACCCATCTGGCTGTGAGTGCGTTATCAGGGCCAGCGATAAGAGGCCATAAAATTCTGGCAGAATTTAAGGCCTCTATGGCGGCAGAGAAAAAGTAATATCCTGTGAGTTAGCCTTTTTCGGGTAATGCTAATTTGTTATCTTTTTGAGCAAGTTTTCTTTCAAGCCAATCAGGTCCCATGATGAGAATTCTGGGATCTTTATGCTGCCATGTTTCTTTTAACATTAAAAAGAATTCATGTAGCTGTAAATAAAGTGGATTGAAAGGCTTTGCAGGCGGGGTTGTCACACCATAAACAATTTTTCCCGCATCTTCTTCACTGCGGAAAGTACCAAACAGTTTGTCCCAGATAATAAAAACAGCACCAAAGTTTCTATCGATTTGTTTTGGATTTTTACCATGGTGCACTCTGTGGTGTGAAGGGGTATTAAAGATCAGTTCTAGCGGTCCTAGTTTATTAATCTTAGTGGTATGAATGAAGAACTGATACGCCGTAATAATCTCCATCATAATAATCACAGAAAACTTGTCATAACCGATTAAGGCAATGGGTAACCACCACAATAACCAGCCCCCAGTAATCGGGAAGAGTAAGTTCTGTCTTAGCGCTGTGGATAAATTGAAGCGGGTGGAAGAGTGATGTGAATGATGAACTGTCCACAACCAACGCACTTTGTGAGTAATTCTGTGATTAAAGTACTGAAACAAATCCAAGGCGATGAAGGTAATCAATAAAGTAATGAGGGTAACTTCGGGAAACCACTGAAAGCCAATTGAAGAAACTAGGTCGTAAAAAGCACCGATATAGAGGGCGATACATATACCGTCGGTAATTTTGTACATAGCACCAGTAGTAAGGTTAACCACAGTTTCCTTGAAATCATAGACATCGGTTTCGCCTTGTTTATAACAATAATAGGCTTCGAAGATCATCAGACTGACAAAAAATCCACCGCCTATAATGACGAAGCCAATGGCGTGTAATACATCTTCCATATCATTTCTCTTATTATTTTATACGGGTTTAGCTGATTATCATCTCTGATCTCTAGGCGTAAGGATTGACGGAGCTCGACAAGGTTTTGACAATTATCGCCAAGTGTTTAGTATCTAACCTATGAATACATTGAATGTAAGCCATACCCTTGCCAACTTATTGATTAAATACATCAAACTAAATGGCTTAACTCAACATGAAGCGCTTATGAATTCGTTAAAGCGAATTCAAGCGGGAAGTTTGATGAGTTATAAACTTTGGTGTGATTTATTAGAAGACATTAGTCAGTTGAGCAATAACCCCCAGCTTGGCATCGAGTTAGGGGAGCTCGCAGAAGCTGAACATGGTGGCATACTGGCTTATTTGGCATCCAGTTGCAGTACTTTAGGCGACGCACTGAAGCACTTTGAGCGTTTTCAAAGTCTCCTTTATGGCGGGGAAGCTCGAGTTGAGTTGATGGCTGAGACTGTACGAATTTGCTGGCAAAGTGATACTCCTCCTTGTTTAGGGACTCAGCTATCTGATGAGGTATTAATTATTGGTTTAATTTATTTCATTAAACGTCTCGTCACTCCTGCAAACCATAAAGATATACAGTTAGTAAAAATTGGTTTTATACATCAACAGCCTAGTTATGCACAAAGTTATGAACGCCACCTCATACGATCAGTTAGTTTTGGTGGAGAAGAGCTGACAGTTGAATTTTCTAAGCATCACTTAGAATGGTCTGTTATTAACCCTGAACCGGTTTTGAAACATATTCTAGAGCAGCAAGCTGAAGTTTTATTACAACAAAGCAGTCCTGCAAATAAAATGGACACGGATAACGAATTTAATCAAAGGTTACGAGTTGAATTGAAGCGCTGCATTAGCGAATCGAATATAACATTAGATGCATTAGCGTCAAAAATGCATGTTTCATCTAGAACGTTGCATCGGCGCTTACAGGAGCAAGGAAAGAACTTTAATCAGCTGTTAAGGGACATTCGTCTTGAGTTAGCGACAGAGTATTTAGCGGATACGCGCTTAAGTTTATCCGAAATTAGTGCTCGCTTAGGATATGCCGAGCAAAGTGCTTTTAGTCGCGCTTTTAAGCAGTGGACGAACACGACTCCCAAACAATACCTTAAGAATTAGCCGAATCAACATCGGCTAAAGTATTGAAATAGACTTTTTTAATTAATTCTTTTTCAATTTAAATAACAGATCATGAACTTCAGCCTTTAATAACTTATCGTCTGTATTTGCACAGTTCACTTTTGCTTTTTCTAGATTGGCGATGGCTGCTTTCGTATCACCCAGTTCAATCTTCATGGTTGCTAAAGAGTAACCAATTGAGGCACAGAAATCTTTTGATTCAATTGCTTCCGCTTTTAATAATGCTTTTTCATACAGTGCAATTGCTTGTTCTAGATCTTCAGTAAAATCCGCAAGGGTTTCCCATTGAACTGGGTGATCTTTGGGGGAATCTTCATGCTCTTCACAAATTTTTAATAATTGTGCATAACTTTTATCAAATTCCTGCTGATTTTTACCTTGAGACGCTTTTAACAGATCTTTCGCCAAAGAATGCACTTGCTTGTAGATTTTCGTATTCATAACCATGTTCTGACCTTATAACTCGTTGCTTATCATTCATTGGGTTCACGGTAGGGATTATAGCGCTTTCCCGATTTATTCGTCACTACAGCACTCATCTTGAAAGAAGGCGATGACTGCGGCTAGTTTGTCGTATTCAGCAACGCAGAAAAGGGTTCTACCTTCGCGGCGCTGGTTGATCAACCCCGCAGAAACCAAGCTAGAGAGATGATGAGACAGGGTAGAGCCCGGTATTTTTAATTCTTCTTGAACGTCGCCTACGGCAATTCCCTGATGGCCCGATTTAACGAGGCGTTTAAATATTGCCAAACGGGTAGGGTGGCCCAATTCTTTCAGTGCTTTTGCAATAATTTCGATTTCCATTAATTGGCCTTAATTCGAATAGTGATACAAATGGGGGCTGACTGTATTTCGATATTACTAGAAATATATTGACGAAGGAATTGTTCAGGCTTATATTTCGACAACTATATATTTCCATAATTCTGGAAATAAAGAATTAAATACTGCATCCTAACCCCATTCTGGAGATGAATTATGACGATAACGACCGCAATGGTTGAGCAAAGCTTAACCATGTTCGCTTTTCTCGCAATAGAACTGACCTTGTTATTTTTAATCATTAGCTATTTAGTCGGGGTATTACAGCTGTATTTATCGCCCGCTAAGATACAATCAATTTTAAGCAGCAAGCAGGGGAAAGGCTATATTATTGCCGCTTTTCTTGGGGCGATAACTCCATTTTGTTCATGTTCTACCATTCCTTTTCTGAAAGGCTTACTGCGTGCCAAAGCGGGTTTTGGCACTATGTTAGTCTTCTTATTTGCCAGCCCATTATTGAACCCTATTATCATCGGCCTATTTGTCGTTACTTTTGGACTCCAAGTAGCGGTATTTTATTTTTTGGTAGCGATGAGTGTCTCGGTTATCGCTGGGTTTTTATTAGAAAAGCTAGGGTTTGAACAATACGTTAAAGCTGAGGCTTATAGCCAACCACTGGCTAAAAGTTGCTCCGGTAATAAGGCACAGCCTGTGAATAAGTGGCTGACTATCTGGCATATCACCTGGAAAGATTTCAAAAGCGTAGTGCCTTACCTAATGGCTGGCATTGCCATAGGCTCTATCATTTACGGTTTTATGCCAACTGAACTTGTCGCTAGCATGGCGGGTGAAGAAAATCCCTTTGCGATTCCTATCGCCGCAATTATCGGCATACCACTCTACATTCGGGCAGAGGCGGTTATCCCTTTGAGCGCGGCTTTGGCGGCAAAAGGTATGGGCTTAGGCGCTGTGATGGCGCTAATTATCGGTAGTGCGGGAGCCAGTTTAACCGAAGTGATCTTATTAAAATCGATATTTAAGAACCCTATGATCCTTGCATTTTTGGTCGTCATTATTGGTATGGCTATTATGGCAGGTTATCTCTATCAGTATTTATTCTAGCGACCTCATCTGGTTGTTATTTTAATGGTCGTCATTCCAATGATTAACAATAACAGATTGATTATCTAATTAGTTTGCATGTAAACTATAAAAGTACGCATGCAAACTATATAATCCCCGAGAGAGTTGAAATTGGATAAACGACTGTTTTTTTTAATGAATATGGCTCAGCGCAAGCTATTTAATTATGTGGATAAAGCCTGCGAAGATGCCCTTGAAGTATCCGTGACTCAGTTAGCGGCTTTGCTCTATATCGTTAAACATTCAGGCTGTTTGCAAAAAGAAGTCGCGAAGGCATTAGCGTTAAATAAATCGGCTCTTACCGGTTTGATCGTACGCATGGAAAGAAATGGCTTAGTCGAACGTCTTGTCAGTGAAGATGACGCGCGGGGGATTAAACTCTATGCCACCCCTGCTGGCTTACAAAAAACACTGGATATGATGCCTTTTATTGATGAACTCAATGCGCTTTTTAGTGACGAGTTTAGTGAAGAAGAAATTGAAACGGTTTTAAAGTTTCTGAATTTTGTCTTAAAGCGATTTTAACGGAGAAATCCATGAAAAGCAGTGAAATCAAAACAGTCACCTTACCCACGACGGGTGGGCATTCAATTGTCGCACGCGTTTTTCCTGCCCAAGATGAAAGTACGAGCAAAGGGATTTGTATTATTGCTACGGCGACGGGGGTTGCTCAATATTTATATGATGATTTTGCCAATTGGCTGACGCAACAAAACTACACGGCAGTAACCTTTGATTATGATGGCATCGGTCTATCGGTTGATCGCCATGTTAAATACAGCAAAAGCGATAAATTAAGTTGGGCAGAGCATGATTGCCCCGCCGTATTGAATTATGTGAGTGAACATTATCCACAGCAAAAAGTAACCTGGATTGGTCATAGTGTTGGCGCTCATATGTTGGGCTTTATGGAAAATACCGATCAAATTGACCGCGCCATTACCGTCGGGGCTGGTACAGGAACTTGGTGGTATAACGCAACACCGACAAAACGTATCGCATGGTTTTTATGGTATTTCCTAGTCCCTGCGACAGCGCCAATATTAGGGTATTTCCCTGGGGATAAGTTGAAAGTTATGTGCAACTTACCCAAAGGGGTCATTATGCAGTGGCGTCGTTGGTGTTTGAAAAAAGAGTATGCAATAGGGTATGAAGGTGACTGGTTACGTCAGCGTTTTGCGGATGTGAAAATGCCGATGACAGCATTAGCTTTTACCGATGATGACATGATGTCATTAAAGAATGTTCATATGCTGCATGAGTTTTTTACTTCGGCCGATAAAAAAATGATAAAAATAAAACCAGCCGATATAGATCAAAAGCGTATTGGTCATATTGGCTGGCATAAAATTCGTTATCAAAAATTATGGCAGGATCATTTTCTACAAGCTCTAGAGCCTGAACTTTAGAACCTGAACTTTAGAGCCTAAAAAGTATAAAAAAATTCTTACGATAAATATTGTTGATAGCGCTTTGTTAATTTTTTTAAACGAATGCGGTCACGAATTAACGAAAATATTGGGGAAACATTTACCTTAGGATTTTTCCCTTTTCCCATTCGTTGCAGCTGTCGTTTGATCACGGCCATCGTGGCGACAGAACTTAAGGTTTTATCTTTCCAGCGTACCGTTGCACTATGTGCGACGACCTGGGAGTTGACTTGCCAGTCGTTTGGAAGTGCTGGGTTCATTGCTAATGCGGTTCCCATGCCTACCATATCAACGCCTTCAGCTAATACCTGTTCGGCGGTAGCTAAGCGTCGTATTCCACCCGTTGTCATAATCGGCATGGTTGCTAGGTGCGCAATGTCTTTAGCAAACTCTAAAAAATAGGCTTCACGGGCAAGGGTACTGCCATCCGCTGTCGTGCCTTGCATGGCGGGACTTTCATAGCTGCCGCCGGATAATTCAACTAGGTCGACGGCCAGAGCATTCATTGCCACAACAACTTGCTTGGCATCATCGGCATCAAATCCTCCACGCTGAAAATCCGCTGAGTTCATCTTTACTGCAATTGCAAATTCGCTAGCAACGTTCTCACGAATAGCTTTAATAATATTGAGTAATAAGCGCATGCGATTTTCTATTGAACCGCCAAATTCATCATTTCGTTTATTAGTTAGGGGTGATAGAAATTGCGACAGCAAATAGCCATGAGCGGCATGAATTTGAATACCGTCAAAACCTGCTTGCTCCGCTTTTATTGCGGTATCAACAAAGCGTTGAATCAGGTTGTTAATTTCTTTGTGGGTCATGGCTCTTGGCTGACCAAATAATTTTGAGTGTTTTCCTAAATCCAGAGGCACCGATGAAGGGGATAATACGTCTCCACCCATTGCCGCATACACTTGACGGCCAGGGTGATTGATCTGCATCCAAATTTGGGTGTTATTTTTCTTTGCAGCCTGCGCCCAGTCTTTAAAGGGGGCGAGCTCGGTTTCTTTTTCTAAGACGATGCCCCCTGGTCCCGTCATGGCTCGGCCATCAACCATCACATTACCAGTAATGAGCAGTCCTGAGCCGCCTTTGGCCCAACGCTGGTAGAGGCGGAAGATAGCAGGACCTGGTAATTGCCCTGGATCTGACATGTTTTCTTCCATCGCGGCTTTCGCTAGCCGATTGCTAAGCTGCGCACCACACGGCAGTGAGAAAGGAGAAAATACGCTTGATGTCATGGGGGGCCTATTATGTAAAAAATTCAACTATAGACTTATAGTTTAAATGACTATAGCCTTATAGTTGAAGTGTTAATTACCCGTAATGTGATATCAAACAAGTTATTAATTTATGAGCAAAGCCGCAATGAAGCCCGCAGAATTAAGCCAAGGTGTGGCCACCGAATCTAAGCGTGAATTGGCGAAGGCTAAAACTCGACGTGCATTGCTGAAAAGCGCTCTGCAGTTGTACAGCCAAGAGGGGTCGCAAGGCTTAAGTATGAACAAGGTGGCTAAAGGGGCGGGGATTGCTCAGCCCAGTTTTTATAATCACTTTGAAAGCCTGGATGCTTTACAGCAAGAGCTGTGTGAACTGCTAAAGGAAAGTTATCTATCGCCAATGCGTATGGCGTGGGTCAGCATGCTGGAAGAATTTGATTCTTTATCGAAGGAGTTACTCGATCATAAATGCCGGCAATGCTTAGGAATGATCTTTGATGCAGCCTTTCAAAATATCGATTTATTCCAACACTTAATTGAAGATAGACCGCGCTTTGGCCAACATACTCATCATGGTTTAGGTGGTTTGGTTAACGACTTACAAGAAGAGTGGATTGAAATATTTAGCCAAGGATTAACCTTATCTGGGCGAACATTCACTTCGAGTAGTGTGAACTTATTTGTTGATACGGCTGCTGCACAGGTGCATGAGCTGATCTTGGGCTGCCATCAGCAGCGATACCAGCGTGAACAAGCGATTCAGCTATTAAGCACGAATTTCCAATCGCTCTTTATTAGTGTGTTTACTAGTCAAAAATAACAAAAATAAATTTTATTTAAGGGAGAAGATAATGGTCAATGAACAAGTCCATTTTAGGACCTGCACTTTATGTGAAGCCATGTGTGGAATTGAAGTAACCCACGATGGTGAAAAAGTATTATCGATTAAAGGCGATAAAAACGACCCTTTCTCCCAAGGTTATATCTGCCCTAAAGCGACTGCTTTACAAGATTTGCATGAAGATCCTGATCGCTTGCGTAAACCCATAGAGCGCACTGCAGAAGGCTGGAAGGAACTTAGTTGGCCTGAGGCTTTAGATAAAGTTGCCACAGGTATTCAATCGCTGCAAAAGCAACATGGGCAGAATGCGTTAGGTATTTATTTAGGCAATCCGAATGTGCATAACATGGGTAGTATGCTGACGACTAAGCATTTACTTGCGAGTCTTAAATCTCGTAGCCGTTTCTCCGCGACGTCAATTGATCAGTTACCTCATCATATTGTGAGTATGCATTTATTTGGTCATATGTTGCGTATTCCTGTGCCCGATGTGAACCGTACACAGCACATGTTAATCATCGGGGGTAATCCACTGGCGTCGAATGGCAGCATCATGACCGCGGCCAACATGCGCCAAAAATTAAAAGATATAAAAGGCCGCGATGGCAAAGTCGTAGTGATAGATCCTCGCCGAACCGAAACCGCTGAAGCCGCGAGTGAGCATCATTTTATCCGCCCAGCAACGGACGTTTTATTATTGCTGGCGATGCTGAATGAAATTTATGCTCAGGGTTACGTTAATCAAAACAAAGCGATTAATAATCGAGCTGCGGCGCTTGCTGTTGATATAGAGCAATTAGAATCTTTTGCTCAAGGCTATAGCGCTGAAAATGTCGCGGCGATTACCGGAATTCAAGCCGCAGAAATTAAGCGTTTAGTGAAAGAATTTTGTCAAGCAGAGTCGGCGGTTTGTTATGGACGCATGGGGGTTTCCGTACAAGAGTTTGGTTTGCTGAGTCAGTATTTGATTATGGTGATTAATCTAGTGACAGGGCGTCTAGATGAAGTCGGCGGCTTAATGTTTCCTAAACCCGCACTGGATATTGTTAATAATACGGGGCCCGGTTATTTAGCCAAACGCCACAGCCGAGTAAACAAGTTGCCCGACTTTAATGGTGATTATCCTGTGGTTGCGATGGCCGATGAAATGTTAACCGCAGGTGAAGGGCAGCTAAAAGGCTTTATTAATGTGGCAGGAAATCCTGTGCTTAGTACCCCTAATGGCAATAAGTTAGACCAAGGCTTAGCGCAATTAGATTTTATGGTATCGGTGGATTATTTTATTAATGAAACCAGTCGTCATGCCCATATTATTTTGCCCCCTGTTTCGCCATTAGAGCGTGATCATTACGATGTGACCTTTAATGGTTTCGCAGTGCACAATGTCGCGAAATACTCTCCAGCTCTGTTTAAGAAAAAGCCTGATGAAATGCATGATTGGCAAATTACCTTAGAGCTGGCTAAGCGCTTAGATAAAAAAGCTAGCGTAGGGACTAAGGTAGAGCGTTGGTTAACTAAGACTTTTGGTCCTAAGTTTCTGTTAGGTCAAGGCTTAAAACGTGGCCCTTATCCACAAGTGAGTATGAAAGCCCTTAAACAGCAGGTTCATGGTATCGATCTTGGTCCATTAGGTTCTATGTTACCCGCGGGTTTAAAACATAAAGATAAGAAAATTGATTTGAATATCGATTTCTATAAAGCGGATTTGGCGAGAGTCGCGGAAGTATTCAAACACTATAATGATGATCAGCTGTTATTAATTGGCCGTCGTCATGTGCGCAGTAATAATTCTTGGTTACATAATAGTCAGCGCTTAGTGAAGGGTAAATCCCGTTGCACGCTGATGCTGCATCCTGATACTGCGGCACAGCAAGGAATTGTCCATGGCCAGTCGGTGAAAGTCAGCTCTCGAGTCGGTAGTATCGAAATCGAAGCCCAGGTAACGGATGAGCTTATGCCAGGAATCGTGAGCATTCCCCACGGCTGGGGGCACGGGCGTAAAGGTGTACGCCAAAGAATTGCACAAGCGCATGCGGGTGTGAGCTTGAATGATTTAACCGACGATACATTAATCGATAAACTGTGTGGCAATGCGGCGGTGAATGGGGTGCCTGTGAGACTTGAGGTTGTGAGTGCTTAATAGGGGCTTAGAAGAAGGCTCTAGATTATGTAAATGTGCTAGTTGATCATAAAATTGTTAGGAAAGGTTTGGTATATTTTCATACACTGCATGTTTCCACTGTAAACATTTTATTGTAAAGATTTCATTGCAAGTATAGGTATATAAGTTTCATGAGCCCTTTAATTGAGCTGAGCTATCAAGACACCGTTGCGGTATTAACCATGAATACCGCTGAAAATCGCCATAATCCCGAATTTATTCGTGAATTTAATCAGCATCTAGATACGGTCGAGGCTGAAGAAAAAGTTAAATCCATCATTTTAACGTCTGCTTCCGAGAAAAACTGGTCGCTAGGCATCGACTTAGAATGGATGTCTCAACCTGCCAACTCAGTCAAAGATATTGCAGATTTTATGACAGGGGTTACAAGCTTATTAAAACGTATAGTAACTTTCCCGATGCCCGTTATCGCGGCATTAAATGGTCATAGCTTTGGTAATGGTGCGGTACTGGCCTGTGCTTGTGATTTTCGTTTTATGAAGTCGGATAAAGGTTTTTTCTGTTTTCCTGAAGTCGATGTACTTGTTCCATTTTTCCCTTCAATGTTCCCATTAATTAATAAAGCGATTCCGCAAACATTTTTTAATCGCCTTGCTATGACTGGGCAGCGCGTTGGATCCCAGGAGTTACTAGACCATCAGGTAGTGGAAGCTATTTTTGCTAATGAAGAAGCGTTACAAGCCGGCGTATTAGAGTTTGCCACAAGCTTTAATAAAAATCGCTGGATCTATGGTCAGAATAAATCGCAAATGAATAAAGCGATTCTCAATACTATGTTAGAAGAAGATGCTGAGTTTATTGCCGGTACCAGTAAGGTATTATGGAAAAATTTACAGAATAAATAATCATCAATAGCGTTAAGCGTGTAGAAAATATTTAGATATTTTTTACACGCTATTTACATAAGGCTAATATTTATTCAGCATAATAAAATCATCTAAATAATTATCCTTTTTATCGATAGTCTTTTGCTACTCCTCCATTATTGACCCAGATCAATATCTATTTATACTGACCCGCTTATTACAATTTTTATTAAATATTATTTATTGTTTTCTAAGTAAGTTTTATCTAAATAATCTTGTAATAGTCATAAAAAATTCATGCTAAATAAAATGAAAAGTATCAGTTCTATAGTAGTTATAGCAGCAAAGGTTACATTTCATTTTAATTGAATTAACGGAAATAATAATAAGAACAAATATAACCACAAAATAAAGGAGAATTTTGAAATGCTTAACTCTGTATGGGTCGCCTGGCCAGGATATGTAAAATTTGGCTTGATAGGGGTCTACCTCGCCATTATCGTATTAATATTAGAGCGTGAAGAATTATTGGGTAATAACCTGATCGAAGTGGAAAACTACGATCGTTATAACTCTCAAATTGTCTGTGATGAGCGCAGCTTAAATGCCCGTACAGAAGATGGTACTTGTAATATTCTAGAGAACCCATCGGAAGGTTCTGCACTGCGTCGTTTTGGCCGTAACGTTCAGCTAGAAGCCGCGTTTGGTGAAACAGAGGCCGATACTCTGCTAACCCCTAATCCTCGTGACGTTAGTAACTCGTTACTCGCCCGTGAAGAATTTAAACCAGCAACCTCTATTAACTTCCTCGCGTCTGCTTGGATTCAGTTTATGGTTCATGACTGGGTTGCTCACGGTGAGAACGTAGATGAAAATCCCATCGTCGTTGATCTACCTGAAGGTGATGTACTGGGTAGCGGTACGATTGAAATCAAACGTACTCAACCAGATCCAAGCCGTTTGGATTCTGAAAGCGCACTGCCTGATACTTATCAGAATGTGAATACCCACTGGTGGGATGGTTCTCAGATATACGGCAGCAGCTTAGAAAAAAATAATGAAATTCGTTCTTTTGTTGATGGTAAATTAAAACTTAATAGCGACGGCACATTACCGACAGAGTTCCTATCCGGTGTGCCAGTAACAGGCTTCAATGATAACTGGTGGGTTGGTTTGAGTATGTTGCACCAGGTGTTTACTCTGGAGCACAATGCAATTGCTGATAAATTGAAGCAAGCTTATCCAGCAGCGTCTGATCAATGGATTTATGACCGCGCGCGTTTAGCGAACTCGGCACTAATGGCCAAGATTCATACGACAGAGTGGACGCCAGCATTATTAGCAAATCCAGTATTAGAAAAAGCCATGGCGGCAAACTGGTGGGGGCTAATTGGCGATCGCGAAGGTCGTGATGCTTATCAAGCGGGCATTCGCAGTGTTGTTGAAGGTCTAGAAAAAACCGATTCTGTGGTTTCTCAGTTAGTTGGTTTAGACCCTAAGCTATCTGAATTAATCAATGGTGCATCGAGTATCGATCATGCACTTGCTGGTGTTGTAGGTGCTGCTGAGCCAAAGAATCACGGTGTTGCATATTCTTTAACGGAAGAATTTGTTGCCGTTTATCGTATGCACCCATTACTGCCTGATAACTTCCAGGTATTTGATGTGGGTTCAGGTATTCCATCCAGTGTGATTGCGCTAGAGGATACTCGTGATGGCGATGCAGAAACTATGCTGGCCGATGAAACAGGCGAGCGCTTATGGTACTCCATGGGGATCACTCACCCAGGTTCTTTAACCCTGCATAACTACCCTAACTTTTTGCGTAATTTGGATTTGCCTCTTGTGGGTAACATCGATTTAGCGACTATCGATATCGTGCGTGATCGTGAACGTGGTGTACCACGTTATAACGAATTCCGTCGTCAAATTGGTTTAACGCCGATTAATAAGTTTGAAGACCTAACCTCTGATCCAAAAACCTTAGCTGAATTAAAACGTCTTTATAATAACGATGTTGAATTAATCGATACTATGGTCGGCCAGCTGGCTGAAACCGTACGCCCAGGTGGTTTTGCTTTTGGCGAAACTGCGTTCCAAATCTTCATCATTAACGCCTCACGCCGTCTAATGACAGACCGTTTCTATACCACGGATTACACCGCTGAAGTGTATACCCAAGAAGGTATGGACTGGGTAGAAGAAAATACTATGTTAGACGTTATTCGTCGTCACTTCCCAAGTCTATCCGGGAGTTTGGCGGGAGTAGATAATGCCTTTAAACCTTGGGGTTTAAGCATTCCAGCAGATTACAATTCTTGGGATGCTTGTGATAAGCAAGAGCTACTTTGGAATAATGGCGTATTACGTACTGAATATGCAGCAAGCAATGTGCCTGCTTTAGCTTCGATTAATAAACTGGATCTGATAAATAAAGTTCTATGGGACAAGAAGGTACTTGATCAAGATGTAGCGCCAGAAGACAATAAAATGCCCATTCACGCCTTTGGCGCAATGGCAAAAGCGAAATTTGTACCGACTGCAGGGCATCCTTTCACCGGTATCTTCCAAGGTAACGAATGTGGTTTATTGCGTATGTCAGTATCTGGTGATCCAGCAGATGAAGGTTTTGAGCCCGGCTTAACTTGGAAATCATTTGTTGATGGTCAAGCTTCGGAGAATGTTTTTGGCCATTACCCTCTAGCGGGTCAAGGCGGAAATTACGATTTCTTTGCGAATGAAATGTCTCAGTATGTCAAAGTTAAGAGCCATGAAATTGCCACAGCAAAAGCAGGGTTCGCTAAAGCAATGAACAAATCGAATGCACTGAACGTTGGTGATATGGCAGCGGTTAAGCAAGATGGTAGTGCAGTCGCAGCGGCTAAAGCACCGACTCAGATTTATTTTGTACCAACAGCCGATGTTAAGGGCCAGTTTGATACAGCAACTCATGACTTCCGTGATGACCTTACGGCATTAACAGAAGGCACAGCGGTATACGATATTTACGCTACTGACCAAGCGATTAAAACGTCTATCTGGTTCTGGAAGCAGGCTCGTTATGAGCGTGAGCGTCGTGAAAGTGCTGTTAAGGTAGGTTCTATTGTTATGGACTCTGCGTTTAAAACATCACAATTTGGCGATAGTGGAGTTTATTTCAAGCAGCAGCATTAATAAGGACTGATCTCTAGTCTGATCTAATAATAAGGCGCTTTCCGTAAGGTAAGCGCCTTTTTTTATGCCTACTATCCACTTGCTGTTATACTGAAGTCATTAGACACCTTTCCCCCCTATATTTCCTCTATATCGAGACTTCAGCTATGTCATTTTCCAAGCTTGGATTAAGCGACCCTATTATTAAAGCGGTCAAAGACTTGGGTTATACCAAGCCGACAGCCATTCAGAAACAGGCCATTCCCGCTGTCTTATTGGGTAAAAACATCCTAGGTACGTCTCAGACGGGGACGGGTAAGACAGCTAGCTTCGTATTACCGCTATTAGAAAAACTAATTAAAGTGACCAAAAGGGGTAAGACTCCTACTACGCGGGGTAAGCGTATTCGCTCCTTAATCCTGACGCCAACACGTGAGTTAGCGGTGCAGATTGAAGCGAGTGTGGCTCAATACAGTAAGTACGTTGATTTAAGCTCTATGGCGCTTTATGGCGGCGTGGATATGGAAGAACAAAAAGAACGTTTGGTCGACGGTGTTGATATTTTAGTGGCGACACCGGGTCGTTTGTTAGACCTGTTGCATCAACGTGCCTTGTATTTTGATGAAGTTGAAATGCTGATTTTAGATGAAGCTGATCGCATGTTAGATATGGGCTTTATCGACGACATAAGCAAGATTATTGAACGTTTGCCGTTAGAGCGCCAAAATTTATTATTCTCGGCGACGATCAACGAAGATGTGCGTAAGTTAGCCGATAGCTTTTCCGGTGATGGTTTCTCGGGTATTGGCTTTGAAAACAAAGAGTTTTACGACGATTTAGAAGATATTAATGTTTCTCCTTCCTCAACTTCTGCCGATACCATTAATCAGTGGTTAGTGACTGTGGATAAAGATACTAAGTCGGCCTTACTCAGTCATCTGATTTTAGATCAAAAGTGGGACCAAGCGTTGATCTTTATCGAGAAAAAACACGGTGCAGCCAAGCTGGTTAGCCAGTTAGAGAAGCGTGGCATTAAAGCCGATTGTATTCATGGTGATCGCAGCCAAGCGATGCGTGAAAAAACCTTGGCAGCGTTTAAGTCTGGGGAGCTGAAGTATCTAGTCGCGACGGGTATTGCCGCTCGTGGTATTGATATTGGTGCTCTTACGCGGGTTGTAAACTACGACCTACCGTTTAAACCAGAAGAATACATACACCGTATTGGTCGTACTGGCCGCGCGGGAGCTTTAGGTGAAGCCATCTCGTTTGTGGCCATGGGGGATTTTAAAAACCTGTGTGCCATCGAAAGTCGTTTAAAGCATATTATTGATCGTAAAGAGATTGATGGTTTTCCTGTTCGTAAGACAGTGCCAGTATCGATTTTAAACTACGTGCCTAAACATCAAAGAGCAGGTCATACTGGCTCTGATAATAGCTCGCCTTATTATGGTAAGAATAAGGGTAAAAAAGGTACGACTAAACCTTCAGCTAAATAGCCTTTAGGGTAAGTCTAAAAAGTGATGGTGCTCTAGTGGCTGATAAATTAAAAGATCTATTAGCGAATGATGGTATAAGAATGGAAATTCTTGAGATCGTTCGCGCCATCGCATTACCTGATTGTTATATTGCTGCAGGCTGTATTCGAAACCTAGTATGGGACACATTACACGGTATCAAAACGCCGTTAAATGATATTGATGTGGTCTACTTTGACCCGTTAGAAGAAGACAACCAGCAAGCAAAAAAAATATCAGCACAGCTAAATAAACAATATCCTCATTTGAATTGGCAAGTAAAAAACCAAGCCTTTATGCATTTGCGTAATGGTGACTCCCCTTACAAAAATACCTTAGATGCGATGAGCTATTGGCCAGAGCAAGAAACCGCTGTCGCGGCGGCTTTATTGGACGATGGCTCAATTCGTATTATTAACAGCTTTGCTCTCGATAGCTTGTATGCCGGTAAAATAACCCATAATAAAAAACGCTTAAGAACGGTATTTATACACCGTATAGAAGCCAAAAACTGGCTAGGTGTCTGGCCTAAGCTACAAGTGGTTGGCTGAAGTAATTCTCTAAGAGTGTATACTGAGTAGTATTTCATCATATCAAGGCCACCAAATGTCGTCACAATATTCTACCGAACACGAACTGGGTGATAATAATGTTCAGGTTGTGGGCTTAGATATCCATAATCCTGTCTTTATTATTAGTGTCTTACTTATTCTTGTATTTGTTATCGTTACCTTAATTGCGCCAGCGGAAACTAAGGTGATTCTAGAAGGGGCTAAGAACTGGTCAATCGATAATTTTGATTGGTTATTTATGAGCGCGAGTAATTGGTTTGTTATTTTCTGCGTCGCTATTTTGCTATTACCTGTAGGGCGTATGCGCCTTGGAGGTGATGATGCTAAGCCCGACTTTAACCGCATGTCATGGTTTGCGATGCTGTTTGCTGCGGGCATGGGTATTGGCCTGATGTTTTGGGCTGTCGCAGAACCAATAGCTTATTATACTGACTGGTGGGGAACTCCCCTTAACGTCGCCCCTGGTGATGCCGACGCTGCTAAAGCGGCCATGGCTGCAACATTATTCCATTGGGGTTTTCATCCTTGGGCCATTTACGGAGTAGTTGGTTTAGCATTGGCCTATTTCACTTTTAATAAGGGGCTTCCGCTGACTATTCGTTCGGCCTTTTATCCTTTATTAGGTGAGCGTGTATGGGGCCGCACTGGGGATTTAATTGATGTTTTAGCCGTGCTTGCTACGATATTTGGCTTAGCAACATCGTTAGGGTTAGGTGCGCAACAGGCCTCAAGCGGTTTGAATTTTGTGTTTGGTATTGCTGATAACTTAACTACTCAATTATGTGTCATAGTCGGTGTTACCGGTATCGCGGTGATATCAGTGGTTCGTGGCTTATCTAATGGTGTGCGTATTCTTTCCAATATCAATATGCTGTTAGCGGTTTGTTTGCTTGTTTTTGTATTTATTGCAGGCCCTACGTTAGTCATTTTAAGTACTATGGGCTCTACTGCGTTAGGTTATATCGAAAACATATTACCGTTGAGTAACTGGGTTGGTCGTGAAGATGAGAAATTTTTTCATGGCTGGACGGTATTCTATTGGGCTTGGTGGGTTTCTTGGTCTCCTTTTGTCGGTATGTTCATCGCCCGTATATCCCGAGGCCGAACCTTGCGCGAGTTTATGGCTTCCGTCTTGATTGTGCCGGTATTGGTTACTCTTGTTTGGATGTCGGTATTTGGTGGCACTGGATTAGAACAAGCACAAAATGGTATTGGTGAATTAGCGAATGGTCTTTCTAGTGTGAGTTTAGCCATGTTTCAAATGCTAGATAATTTACCACTGACTGAAATTGCATCGGTATTGGCCATTTTATTGGTATTGATTTTCTTTGTTACTTCTTCTGACTCAGGTTCATTGGTTATCGATAGCATTACTTCCGGTGGTAAGCTAGATGCACCTGTACCGCAGCGAATTCTTTGGGCAGTATTAGAAGGTTCGATTGCCGCCGCGTTATTGTATGGTGGTGGTAATGAAGCTTTGAAAGCCTTACAGGCTGGTGCTATTGCAACAGGGTTACCTTTCACAGTGATTTTGATATTAATGAGTATCAGCTTAGCGAAGGCATTGGCCAAAGATTATCAATATCGGAAATAAGGTAACCTCAAAAATTTTGTGCGCTAGCGTAAAAGCTGAACAGGAAAAGTACTGATCTCATTATTGATGGACTGTTTCATCAGTCGGTGCTTTTCTTGCAATAATTCTGAAAAGTTATCAAAATTATTTAGTCCTTCCTGTGTCCAGGAGTAGGGATGGGTAAGCAGTTGTATTTTCTTATCGGTATTCGTTAATGGGTGTCCATGCTGCCAAATATGCCTAGAATCCGTGTAATACTTTACCGGTAAATTTTCTGGGCAGGACTCAAAATAATTAAAATAAATATCACTATAGCAATTAATTAAACCTTCTATTTGGTGGTATTGTTTGAGGGCGCTGGCTGTAGGTCTGTGATATGAAAATCTATCAGTTTTAATTCCCGTTAGTTTTTGAAAGAGTTCTACTTCTTGTAAAATGTAATCGATTAATTGAGATTCATCTTCTAGTAGCCCAAAATGCAGATGCAAACCTACAGAATGACCTAAGGCGAGTATGTCATGCATCTTACCAATGTTAATATCAGAACATATGTTGTAGCAGTTATTTCGCAATTGAAATAGATAGCTGCTGGTTAGATTTAATTGATGCTTCTCAAATATTGCTAGGTCATGGGCTCTTTCCACAGAAAATTCAACATCATGGCGAATGACGCAGAACTCATTGGTATCTTGATTCACCTTACTATAATCAAGAATAGTGCTAGTGGCCTGTAGGTGGTGAATGATTTGTTCATATTCTGAATAGGAAAATGGAGAGGGCATCAACTCTTATCCTTAATTCGTAAAAAGATAAATTTAATTTTGTGTAATACACTTAAAGTATAGCTATAGAAATTAGGATAGAAGAAATAGCTTGTTTTAAGTTCTATTTTATCTGGCCAGAGTGTATTTATAAGTCGATTATTTTGTTGAGTGCAGGAATCTATATATCTAAAATTGCTATCAGTTAAGTCTTTAAGAATTTCAATTTCTAGTAACTTACCTGGAGCCAATTTTTTATATGCCTCGTTATAAGTGGTTTTGACCTCATAATATATTTGGTTGGACTTAAAGCGAATGCACGCAGCTATGCATTGATCATCAAGGCGTAATTCTTGAATTTGAATAGCTTGATGTAGATTTTGGCTCTTTATTATGTCCTGATAATAACTTCTAGTTGTATGCTTATAGTCAATGGATCCTCCATCTCGCCCTTTCCAGCCTTGATGTTCTAGCTCGCAGTAATTGTTTAGGCCTTCTTGTAGATTATCTTGCTGTATTAAATTTAAATTACCTTCATTGATGATTTTTCGTTTTGTTCGCTTTATTTCACGCTTGAACTTCCCCGATAGTGCTTCTAAGTGGGCTATGATATGGTTTTTATTGAGTACCGCGGCTCGTGTTGTACTCACTGAGTGAATATTGCGGCTTGAAATAAATAAATCAGTAGAGTGTAAGCTGATGATGGTAAATTGAGTATTTAGTCTCTGGCCAATCTGACATAGCAAGAAATTTAAATCGATGGCTTCTTTTAATAAAGGATCTGATAAATAGCAATGATCATGTTGCCAAAGCGTCAGGTATTTTATTGTGTATTTGAAAATACCTATATGAATGGGAAAGAGCCCAATAAGTACAGCGTTTTTATGAATGGTAATGACAAAAACTTTGAGTTCTTTTTCTAAGTGGTTAAGTGCAGGTAGTAGATTCCAGCGTTCATAAAATGGATTAGTAAAGATTGAGGATCGGCTCAAGTCATCCCAATCCTGTTGTGAAATGTTAGATGCAGATTCTCTTGGATGGATCTTAATATGGTAATTAGCTAGATCTATTGACGTTAGCATTATAAAAGTTCAAAACTGAACGAATAGGAAGTTTTAAGATTTTCTTGAAGGCTCGAAAGATAAATAGAATGGCATTATTAAAGCTTCTGTTATAAATATCGACTTGGTAGGTATCCACAGTACTCTCTGACCAAGCATTTAAATAACCTGAATATCCACAAAGGAAGTCACCCTTTGAGTATTTTTTATCCATGAAGTGTTTAATGAATAAGCATGTGCTGACCATGCCAGGAGAATATTTTTGATATTCTTGATCATAGCAGCCATGGCTAAAATACACCTTGTCATCTAGGCTGTAAGCGATTTCTGCTGAGATTACTTGTTCTTTTATATATAAAAAACCAAAGTGTAGTTGGTGCTTTAGAGCGAGCTCTTGATAGTAATTTTTATAGAAGCTAGCAGTCTCAGTATCTTTATTGATCCCCACTCTTCCTTTTTTCCAACTTTTATTTTCAAGAATCATATAAATTTCAAGTGATTCTTGCCATGGGAGTTCATTGATCTTGAAAGATAAGTCTTCTTTATAGTCAGTTTGTATTTTGTGTACTTTTTTACGCATTTTTTTATGCGAATTCCAAAATTCTGACCAAGGCTTGTTTAGTCTTATTTCAGGCCCAGCCTTATCTTGATTTATACGGTACATATAGTTTGATTCTGAGCACAACTCTCGGTTAATGTCTTTATCTCTTGCTGAAGACCTGACTTCCATTAGTGATAAAATATCCCAATTTCTTTTAGCATCATTTAAGTATTCGTATAGATATTCCCATGCCAAAAACTCATGGCCTTTTTTTATAATGGGGCAGGGTTTATCAATCTCATCTTGTGCAATATATTCCATAATACGAAAGGTGAATATATAGCGTTTCTCAAAATATATTTGAAATGGAAAAATAGCGATAGTATCTTCATTGTTTGATATTACGACAATATGATTTTTCAAAGTCGAATCTTTGAATTCACAGAGCGAGTGATAGGTGAACTCAAAGCTGTTATATATACTTTTACATTCACAATCGTTATGCAATGTTTGCCATTGATCTTTAAATGCAAGTATTTGTTGTTTTGATTCTAAAATTGAGCAGTTATGATTCATGCTGACCTCTCAATATTAGATAGTGAAACCCCAGATTCTGCTAGTGTTATTACTCTGTCTGCGACTGAGGTGACACTTGCTTTATGAGTAACAAAGATGATGCTTATATTCTTTAATTTTGATAAAGCGCTGAGTATGTTCTTCTCGGTCGCATTATCTAACTCATTGGTCGCTTCGTCTAAGATAAGAACTTGAGGCCGATGATATAAGCTTCTTGCTATAGCTATTCTTTGTTTCTCCCCACCACTTAATGATAAACCACCGTTTCCAATTATTGTATCTAGGTGGTTTTCTAGTTGATCAATGTACTGATCAATACATGCAAGCTTGGCAACGGCCATAGCTTGCTCTCTGTCTACTTCGGACTTTGTTAAGCCAAAGCCTATATTATCAAGAATAGAACCTTCGATAAGCTGGGTATGTTGCGGTACATAGCCAATATTGTCTTGCCAATTTCGTCTATTAGTATCGTTTAATTCATAATTGTCTATATAAATTGATCCTGAGCTGGCTGGGATTAGACCGAGTATCAAATCTAATAAAGTTGATTTACCTATGCCCGATCGTCCTGAGATACAGGTAAACTGATTAGCTTTAATTTGAAAGTTTAGCTGCTTAAAAACAGGATTGTTAGCGCCATCATACGTGAAACTTATATGTTTTAATTGAATGTTATTCTCTAAGTATAATTTCTTGTCATCCTTTTTATTACTACAACGACTTAATGTATTTTGATTGGATTGATTAAATTCTGATAACAGATTTTCTAGTACTGGGCTGGAATAAACAATCTCTTCAAACTCATCAAATATTGATTTAAGTATTGGGATGAAGCGATAAGCGGCAAAAGCAAATATCGAAATCGTCGTAATTGCTTGCATTGAATTTGATAGTATAAGAGAAACGTAAGTGGACATGCTAAGAACAACTGCAAAGGCAATTAATTCAATCAATTGAACGGGCAAGAACTTTAATACATGGTAGCGAGTCGAGTTTTTGTAGAGGGTATCGTTGGGAGTAGAAAATTTATCAATGAAATGTGATTTTTTACCTGAAATTTGAATTTCCCGATATAAGTCCAATGCCTGGCGTAAGTTGGAGTATACCGATGTTTCCATCTTGTCGAACTCATTGCCGAGGGTATTAATCCTGTCTGATAACAGTTTAAATACTAAAAAATAGGCGGTAATTAATACTGTTACGGTTATTAGACTTACCCAAATATTGATGTACACGAGCAATGAAAATATCACTAGTAAGGTAATAATATCTGTAATGAGAGATATTACGGATAACTGAGTACCAATAATAACCCGATCAACTTCAGAGTTAATTTTCTTACTGATATCTGATATTTTATGATTGTAAAAAATTTGAGTCGGTTTACTTAAGTAGATTTTTAACAGTTGATTCGATAATTTACTGCCGATGCGGTTAAAAAAATCCAAACTCGCCCAATAATCAATCACTATAATAGTATTGCTTATTAATAGAGATATAAAGGTTATTGAGGCAAATAGAATCAGCAATGACTGATGACTCTCTATCGCGAGAGTTTCTTTGAGTAATAATATGTAGCTATTACTCTCAGCTAAGCTGGGATCGGCGATTAATGCAATGAAGGGCATGATGGAGATCAGCCCCAATGTTTGTATCAGGCTATTAATAATGGATGCCAGGATAAGAAGGTAGACACCAACCATTTCTTTTTTATTCAATATTGAAAAGGATTTAAGTGTCAGAGAAAATATATCCATTAATAATGTCTTTGATTTATTATTGGCTGGAAGTGATTAATCGCGGCTTCTGGATCAATAAAAAACCACTCTAAAGCAAAACATGCTGATGAAAAGGAAAAGTTAACTTTTTGATTGTAAGTTGGGTGAATGAAATCTTGATAGCTAACATTGATATTAGCCTCAGTAAATAGTGTGTCTTCCATATAAGACTTAGCGCCTTTTCCAGAAAGATAGTGGTCGGCCTTCACCTCTTTTAAAATAGATAGAATCAAATCACTTTTTTGCCCACTCACATTTAGATCAGACGCATTAATGACGGGGGTTGTGATTTGATAGCTAGACAGTGTTAAATTCAATAAGTCGTGGTTTATGCTAACTAAGTTTAAGTGGTCTTTAGTGTATATGTCGTATAATTGGTCTTTTAATAACTTCCAGCCAGGAGTTTTACCATAACGGTGTTTGAGGGTCGTTAGGTGTTTTTTCAGAGCACTGTCATCGGCAAGAGATATATTTTTAATGGCGGTTTTATGTGTTTGTACGTGCTTGCACTTGACGGGTAAAGATAGAAGTTTGACGCCAGTTTTCGTTGAGTAACGAGTTCTATTTTGAAAGTAACGTTTCTTATATTGAACGTTGTCGAGCAGTACAAAGAGGTCACTTTTGGCGATCTTATCGAGGAGCCCTAGCCAAATTAAATAATGAGGTTGGTGAATGCTAACTGTCTTCATACAAAAGTAATCTGTGGCATTTACATGTAAAAAAGTGTGGTGCATGATGCTTAATCTGTCCAGTAAACTCATCCTTATGCCTTAAACAGTGGTATTTTCTGAATGACTATTCCTATATCAGCTAAGTGGTCTTCTAATTCAGTAACTTTCTCAACATTTGACTTGTTACCGGATGGTTGCCGGGACCTTATTCTTAAGCTACATAAAGGCCAAGCGCCCACCTGGCAGGTGTCTCCTTTGTTTAATCAAACTGAGACCTTGGACATACTGGCTGAAAGCCAGAGTTTTGGCTTCCGCTTCAAGCCTGGGGTGAGTATTGATGAAGCAGGGTTATTAGACTTGATTTGCCGAGATAATCTCTATCTTGATGAAGTTGAAGATGTTATTGCAAACTTTGTTCATCTCGATATAGGGGTAGAGGAGGCACTGGCTTGCTTGGCCAGTAATGTATCCTCTGTCGCAATGGCAGCTTCTAGGTTAGGCATTAGCTCTAGAACTCTTCAAAGGTATTTAATCAGGCATACGGATAGATCTCCAAGCTATTGGTTGCGCCTCGGAAGAGTTAGAAAAGCCGCTAGGGCTCTGTTTGATTCAGTTCCTATCATAGAAGTTGCTGACCACTACGGGTATTCTGATCAAGCTGATATGTCTCGGGAGTTTAATCATTGGTTCAATAACAGCCCAGCTAAGCTGCGCTTGAACTCAGATTATACGGATCAATTAAATACTTCGGGCTATGCTCTTTAAAGCTAACTCTTCATTGGAGAGCACAGTTCAACTAAAAAACCATTAAGGTCGGTTATATAGGCAATTGTTTGCCCCCAAGGCATCTCTTCACTCTCTTGCACCAATACTGCTCCAGCCTTGAGTGCCATCGCTAAGGCTTTATCCACATCATCCGTTTCTAACGCTATTTCAAAACTTGGTGTTGATGCATTGGCTTGAATAGGATTTTTACCAAGTTCCTTCATCAGTTCAAACGATGAAAATGAAAGTGTCGTAAAACCGGTATCGAGCTCGCCATAATCTGAGCTCTCATGAATCATTTTAATTTTAAAACCAAAGGCTGATTCATAGAACTTCAGAGTCTCTACAACATTGCTGACGTAAAGGATGGTGTATTTAAAGGTTAACTGAGGCATTTATTTATTCTCATCGGTAAGATTAAAAACTAGAGTTTAGGACACTTCGTTTAGAGCCGTCTTGTATATATGCGACAATATTGACGAATGCATCCTTGCCTTAGCCTAGCGCTTCTTTAGTTTTTGCTTTGCTTACGTTCACTATAACGATTAACCAAGAAGTCTTTATTATCTCTGGTTAATAACGTGAAGCGCATCAACTCTTCCATTAAATCGACAATACGATCTCGAAAGGGTGAATCTTTCATCGTATCGTCGTCATTAAATTCATTGTACGCTTTTGCGACCGAAGATTGATTCGGAATGGTGAGCATGCGCATCCAACGTCCTAGTATTCTCATATTATTCACCGCATTAAAGCTTTGTGATCCCCCGGTGACTTGCATTACCGCTAACGATTTTCCTTGAGTCGGACGCACCGCTCCAGCAGATAATGGAATCCAATCAATCTGGCTTTTCATCGCGCCTGACATATTTCCATGGATTTCAGGAGAAGACCAAACTTGTCCTTCCGACCAGATAACAAGATCGCGTAGTTCTTTTACTTTTGGATGATTGGCGGATTCATTGCCATCGAATAAAGGCAACCCCTTTGGATCAAAGAAGCGTACTTCTGCCCCCATGGCTTCTAATACTCGTCCTGCTTCTTCTGCGGTTAAGCGGCTAAAAGATCTTGCTCTTAATGACCCATATAAGATTAACATGCGCGGCTTATGTTTACTTCCTGGTTGCATCGGGTCGGTGGCAAGGTCGAATTGTTGGTCATCTAAGTAGTTGGTATTCATGCTAGGTACTCGTTTTTTGTGGCTATTGCTAAGTTAGACGCTGGCATGTTTAAAAAGACGAAAAATAAAAATGAGAAAAATTTTTCGTCTTTATTTAGCCCTCTTCGTCTTAGGAATGAACGTTAAATTCGAATCATTAGACGAGGTGCAGAATGACAACACAGGTTCAAAATATCATCATTATTGGTGCAGGCCCTGTGGGTATAGCAGCAGCGGCCCACAGCATCGACCGTGGCTTAACACCGATCATATTAGAGAAGGGGAGCAATGCGGGTTATGCCATGGCGCAATGGGGGCATGTTCAGGTTTTTACCCCATGGAAATACTTAGTTGATAAGCAGGTAGAGCAACTATTGAATAAAACGGATTGGGTTTATCCCGATAAAGAATCGTTAGCGACGGGGCAAGAAATTGTGGATCGTTATTTAATTCCCGCCGCGCAAACGGCAGAGCTAGCAGAGGTTATTCATTATGGCGCAGAAGTCATTGCGGTGGCTAAAACAGGGCTTAGCAAATCATCTTCCCAAGAACGTGAGAGCGCCGCGTATACGGTGCATTATAAAACAGCCGATGATCGATACCACAAGGTAGAAGGTCACGCAGTGATCGATGCCTCAGGTACTTGGGACAGCCCAAATCCGATTGGCCTAGAGGGGTTACCTGTTGCGGGAGAGCGTGAAAATGCGGCGGCGATTACTTATGGTATTCCAGACGTATTGAATAAAGAGCGCTCAACCTATGCCGGTAAGCGCACCCTGGTATTAGGCGGCGGACATTCAGCGATTAATGTGGCGCTGGACTTATTAGCGTTACAGCAAGATGTCAGCGATACTAAAATTCATTGGGGTCTGCGTCGTAATAATTTAGAAAAGTTGTTAGGTGGCGGTATTAACGACAAGTTACCTGCAAGGGGAGAGCTTGGCTTAGCGGCGAAAGCGGCCATCGACAGTGGAGCGCTTAACTTACTCGCGCCATTACGAATAGACAGCATCGAGAAAACGACTACTGGCTTACAAGTCTCCTTGTTCGTTGATGGTATTGATGAAACCATTGAAGTAGATCGCATTGTAGTGGCGGCCGGTTTTCGCCCGGATTTGAATATCTTACGTGAGCTGCGATTAGATATTGATGAAATCGTCGAGGCTCCGGCTAAGCTCGCGCCTTTAATCGATCCTAATCTGCATTCTTGTGGCACGGTTCGTCCGCATGGTGTGGTGGAGTTATCCCATCACGATAAGAACTTTTATATCGTGGGGATGAAAGCTTATGGTCGAGCGCCGACCTTCTTGATGCTGACAGGATATGAGCAGGTACGCTCAATCACCGCGGAACTGGCCGGAGATCATGAAGCTGCGCGTCGAGTAGAGCTGGTATTGCCAGCCACAGGGGTTTGCAGTAGCAATAAACTGGCTGCGACTAGTACATCTTGCTGCGCTCCTTCCGCTCCTTCCGCTTCAGTAAGTAAGGCGCATTCTTGTTGTGGCTAGGTTGTTAGTAGGACGGTCGTCAGTAGGACAGCCAGCTGATTCTCAGCTGGCTGAATTTTCAATTACGGCTTTAGGCATCGCACAGATTTGCTCTTGGGGAACTCTGTATTACAGTTTTCCTCAGCTCGCTGAAGCCATGATGCTGGAATTTAGCTGGGGGAAATCACAGACCTATGGTGCTCTAACGCTAGGCTTGCTGTTATCTGCTTTTGCGGGTTTACCGGTCGGTGCGGCCATTGATAAAGGTCACGGTCGGTTGGTCATGACCTTAGGCTCGGTTATCGCTGGATTATTATTTATTGTCGGTTCACAGCTCAGCTCATTAATTGGCTTCTATATTATTTTTGCTAGTATCGGTTTTTTACACAGTGCGACCTTGTACGAGGCCGCGTTTGCAGTGATAACAAACCGCTTCAATGCAGAAAACAGTAAACGACATATTACTAACCTGACATTGTGGGGAGGCTTTGCGAGTACGGTATTTATTCCTTTGAATGAGTGGGTATTGCAAACACTGAATTGGCGTCACCTTATGCTTTTAATAGGGCTTATTAATATTTTTGTTTGTGCACTGATTTACTATCGCTTACCAAAGCCAATGCCTGAACTCATCGAGCAACATCGTTGCGAAAAACAAAAGAAGCTAAAAGAACTTGATCAAAAAACTCAAGAGCAAAAAGAGCAGCAGAATAAACCGCAAAGAAACTTAGTTTGGGCGCTTGCTCAACCTATATTTTGGGCGCTGCTTATTTGTTTTGCTTTTTTTGCCGCTGCGACAACCGCCTTCAAATTTCATCTATACCCCCTGTTATTAGAAAAAGGCTTGGCGGCTACAGAAGTGGTCGGCCTGTTAGCCATTCTCGGTCCTGCCCAAGTAACGGGACGGATATTACTTCGAATGTTTGCAGAAAAAATTTCAATTATGCATTTGGGTATATTAACAGCCTCTGTATTGCCTATCGTATTTGCGGCGATCGCATTTTTGCCCATCCAGTTTTGGCTGTTAGTGCCGTTCGCTATCTTGTTTGGTGCTGCAACGGGAACGATGACCATAATTAAAGGCATTGCTATTCCCGAGCTGTTAACCCGAGAGGCTTATGGGGTTATTAATGGCGCGATGAATATTCCAATTAAAACGATCAAAGCACTATCACCTTCCATTGCAGTATTTATTTGGCTAGTGGCCGGAGGGTATCAAGGGTTGCTTGAGGTGCTGATTGTTTTTGGCATTTTTGCCGTAGTGTGCTTTGTGCTGGCGGTATTTGTTGTTAAAAGGAGTAATTGAGATGAGTGCTAGATCAGTCATGAATTTATTCAAGATCAAGGGCTTGCCTAGTTGATGAAATGAGGCTGTACTTTAGCTGGAAATTGAATCTTTTGATAAGTCATTAGAATAGAGGAAACGATCATGGCTGAAATACATCATAGAATCGGCATTAAGGCTTCCGCTGAACGTATTTATCAAGCGCTAACCACTAATGAGGGGTTAGCCAGCTGGTGGACGAATGATGTCACTGGGGCCGGGGTATTGGCTCAATTATACAATTTCGCTTTAACGGTGGTGGTCCTGATTTTAAAGTTACTGAGTTAGTCGAAAACAAAGCTGTACATTGGCAACACTCAGGCAGTATGCCGGAAGCTTGGATGGGAACGAAAATTACCTTTCAGCTAGAAGCTGAAGAGGATCAAGTATTTGTTCGTTTCAAACATATTAATTGGCAAGAAGCTTCTGATTTTATGGCGCATTGCAGCACTAAATGGGCGGTATTTTTACTCAGTTTAAAAGAGGCTCTTGAAAATGGACAGGGTAAGCCTTTTCCTAATGATGTGCCGGTTGACCACTGTTAAAAAAATTATTCGAGAGCTAATCCCTGTTTCATCAGCTAGTTCTTGCAGAGCTTGTTCAAAAGGATCGTAATTTATACTGGCCTTACCTAGGCGCCGGCATTCTCTTTATACGCTTTTAAATACCCAGCTAGAAAAAGCGGCAAGAATTTCTAAGGACTCTAAGCGGCGGGCTATGGTCAGTAGAACGTTATTACAGCATGGTTGGGAATCTGTAGCGGGTTATGTCCATCGATGGCTTAAGGCTAATAACAGTAAAATCGTATACCATGAGATGTAAAGTTCATTAATCACAACGATTAAAATTGAAGCAGGCTCTCCATGATTGGCTATGTAACCCTAGGCACCAATGATTTTGATAAAGCGTTAAACTTCTATGATCAGTTATTGGCCTTGGTTGATGAGAAAAGATTGTGGAGTACAGATTCAATGGCTGCATGGGGGTTATCTCGTGATAACCCCTCGCTTTGTATCTCTAAACCTTTTGATGGCGGGAGAGCGACAATTGGTAACGGTGTGATGGTTGCTATGAAAGTCAGCAGTCGCGAGCAAGTTGATTTACTGCATGCCAAAGCCATTGAGCTCGGTGCCATTGATGAAGGGCCAGTAGGAGAGCGAGGTACGAATGGTTTTTATGCGGGTTATTTTCGTGATTTAGATGGCAATAAATTGAACGTTTATATTCCAGCGGGTTCTTTGTAAAGGTTAGAAGGAATTAAAATATGAAGTTTGCCGTACTTATACTTTTTACTGTATTCGTCGTTGGCTGTGGCACATTGAAAACAACGGCTTTAGATGAGCCACGTATTGAAATTGGCACTAAATCGAAAAGAAGCCTCTGCTCTTCAATTCCTCATGTTTATAGTGGCGTATTTCATAATTTCTGCTGGCTGCACAGAGAAACAAATCCTAATCATTCTGCTATCCGTTCTACAGGCGATTTACCCATTATTGCCGTTGATACTGTGTTGTCGGGTTTAATGGATACCATTTTATTACCCTACAGTATTTATAAACAGGCTGAGGAAGGCTCAATTAAAGTTGAACGGTAATCTTAATTAAGGGGGCCAATGATGAGTATATTGAATCATCAGCTCCCACCTTATTATGCCTGATGTTCAGGACTATAAGGTTCTTCTCGCACCACATGGCTAACCAAAAGCTTGTAGTAAAACAGGGGTAAAAACCATGCTAAATGTGTTGGCTCGGCAAATACGTACATAGACAAAATCAGTGCTATTACAAAAGCCACGCCGGATACCGCACGCTGCAAATACAGAGGTGTCTTAAGAATGATGATACCCGCGAGCAGTAAGAAAGCATAATTCTGAAATGCCCAAGCTAGATCAAAATCTAAAAAGAAGTAACTCACTAAAAGCAGTTGAATAATATGAATGCTGATAAAGGTCATATGTTCTTTAAAACCATTGCCTTCACGGAAATTCCAACGTTTAGCCGCCGATGTGAGGTTGGTAGCAATGCCGCCCACCATGTCGAGAGCAATAAATACGGCGATTGCGTATTGTCCCCAGCTCCAATCGTAACTATTGAATAAGCCAATGGCGATCACAACCACAACAGCCAATAAGGGAATATAAAGTTGTAAGTTGATTTCGGCCTTAGTTGCTCCGGGGCCGATGACTTTATCTATTTGGCCGCGCCAGCCTGTGCGAAGTTCGGGAATGGTCCAGTCTATGTTCATAAAGCACCTCGTTACATTTTAATGTATTTGATTTTAGAATCTATTTAGACCAAGTGGTCGACATAAGAAGTATAGATATTTATCTGGAATTATGTCAATCTTTTTCGACCGGTGGACGAAATAAGAGGAGGATAGACAGCTAATGCCTAAAGTTGTGGATCATGAAGCGTATAAAATAGAACTGACCAGTGAGGCGTCGAAATACTTTTCAGAGCAGGGCTACCATGGCGCGAGTATGCGTAAGGTAGCAGAATATCTGGGGGTATCGAAAAGTGCTTTGTACCATTATTTCTCAAGTAAAGAAGAGTTGTTTTTAGCTTGCACTGAGTTTGTGATGGCTCGGGCTAAGCAAGATTTTTCGACTAACGAAAATGAGCCAGAAGCTCAGCGTCTTGAGCAGCTAATTGAGGTGATGCGCCCAGATTTTGGCTCTGAGATGTTATTAATGATGGATTTTATGCGAGGGAAAAGTAAGGAAGCAGTGGCGAAAGATAATGCGATGAAGCTCGCGCTAGAGACTTATTATGAAAGTATTACGGATATTGTCGGTGAAGCACGAGCCGAGTCGGAACTCGAAGCTTTACTAGGGAAGCTACTGTTAGAGTATATGTCTGGAAAAATTTAGCGAGCTAGAGGGCTCTTCCATGCTTAGCCTTGCTACACTGATAGACAGTGGCTATTTAAATAGGGGCTATTCAGAGGTTATTCGAACTCTCATGGCTTGGTTGATACGAGAATGAAGATTTTAGCGTGGGGTTTAATCAAGAGAGTTCTTCTTCTATGCTTGGTAATAGTACTCAGCAACTCAGTTTTTGCTGCTGATATTCGTATCCCTGTAGAACATTGGCCGCCTTGGGAGATTGCAGAAGATCAAGAGCGGCAGGTGGTTAGCAAGGGCGTTGCAGTAGAACTGGCCAGAGAAATATTTAGGCGTTATGGAAAGGGTATACAGTTGCAGACTGTGCCCTGGAAAAGAGCTTTATTCCAAATGGAGCATGGCTTAGCAGACTTGCTGCCTATGGTTACTCAATCAGAATCTAGGCAAGAATATATGGTATTTACGCAGCCTATCTTTACGGATCCTATTATCTTTGCTTACAAGCCAAGTCACATTGGCCAATTTAAGTGGAAGGAATGGGAGGACCTTCGACAATATGTCATTGGAACAGTACATGGATATGAGTACGGAACGAATTGGAGTTCTGTTGTATCGAAATACGGGCTTCGTACCGAACCTTCCAATAAAGACTCATTTAACTTAAAGAAACTAATGGCTGGACGTTACGATCTGACGCTTCAATATCATTCAGTTGCGATCGAGATTTTGAAAACCTTCCCTCAGGATCATGGTGTCATATTAGACAGTAAACCTATTTCTAAAAGGGACTTTTGTTTTGCCATTTCCAAAAAATCACCGCTAGCGAACGATATAAAATTAATCGATCAAATTATTACTGATATGAAAGCGGATGGTAGCTATGAAGAGATAATGGGGGAAATTTTACAATAAAAAAGGCCACTAAGTATCAACTTACTGGCCTTTAGAATCTGGTAGCTATGGGCGGACTTGAACCGCCGACCCCAGCATTATGAAGGTGACTAAATAATATGGTGTAGTTAATATAGAGATTATCACTGTATGTTTGACCAGTTGTTGTAAGGGTAGTATTCTTACTTTTTAAATTATTTGAGAGGTATGGAGTAATATGAAAGGTATGGAGGAAGTACTAGATGTCATTCAAGGTGCTGTAAAAAATTTAACGATACCAGTTGCATTGTCACTTGCTGCTTATTTGCTATCAAGAGGAGATATGCATCTAGGGTTAATTTTGGCTGTAAGTCTATTGTGGATATCTGCATTCTTTTACGGATCAGCTGTGATGTTTGTTAGTATCAAGAAAATATTCGATCTTAATCTTTCAGGCTTCTATTTTTTATCGGTTGGATTATTATTTATAACTTCCTACGTTATTTTACCTGTTTCCGCTTTTTTTATTGCGGTTGAAAATCTAGATAAACTTTTGAATGTCTCTTAGTTTTAGAGAATTTGTTAGTTTTGGGCGGGTGGAATCGCCGCCCTCTACACTATGGCTGCCATTTAGGTAATTGTGTGTGCTAATTTTATATGATTCTTTAAGTCTTTAATTGATATTATTAACTCTGAATTTTTGCTTATTTTTCGAAATCTTTTTTCGAAATTTACATCTATTACTTTTTTTAACTCTATGGTGTTATATGCCTTTCTGTTATTGTAAACAAAGCTGGGACTGTCAGTAACTCCGCTACCTCTATTCCCTAGCCAGTTATTTAATCTTCCTATGTGATCAGAACTATCATTGTGTAAATTAGTTAGTATTGCTTCATTGCTGAAGGATTTTTCTATTATATTTAAAGTAGTGAATTTATCAGTTTTTATGAAGAATTCAATGTTCTTTATTTTTAAAGGACTGCCATCAAATATGGTGTTTATTTTTGCATCTATGTTTATGCTTTCAAAGTGCGTTTCATTTAATTCATTGAGGCATATGTAGGTTAATGCCACTATTGGTGATATGTCCTTATTTATGATGTTTAAGTTTGTAGCGAGAGCGTCTAGGTGCTCGATTAGTTTATCTATTTGTCTTAATTGAATATTGAATGTTTGAAATATTTTTGAAAGTAGCCAGTTGGTTTCAAACTCATAATTTTCTTCATAGTGATTGTTGAGATATTTTGTTAGGTTTGGTGAATAATTTTTTGTATTTAAATATGTCTCTATGTCTGGCTCAGGAAGTGTTGATGATCTATCAAAAAATCTTGATAAATATTCGGTGCTGGAGAAGTTGTTTCCATAAATTTTACTTATTGATTTTTCCAGTTCAGTTTTATTTGTGGCTATAATGAAAACTATATTTTTACAGTCAAATAGATGCTTTATTGTTTCAAGAAATTCTATTGCATAAGTAGGTCTGCACCTGTCTAGTTCATCTACGAATATAAATAATGGAGCTGATAATGTTGAATTTGAGCTACCTATTATTTCATTTATTAGTATGTCTAACTCTTTTTTGAATGTTTCAAGTCCTTTGATTGAGTCCTTGTACGCATCGAAACTATTTTTTTCATTACACATGATCTCATTAAGCTTTTCTGAAGAATTTCCTATTATATTGGCTATTATTGCGGATGTCTGGGAAATTAATCCGAGTGCTGGTGATGCGGCTTTTGCAGTATTGTTTATTATATTTAGTGTTGTTCTAATTATTTTCTTTTCAATTTCAGGGTCAAATCCGATAGCTTCGTGCTTTTGTTTTTTTAGTCCTTCAAGAATAGAGTTTACTATTACTATTAGTGGTTCTTTTGAAAAGTCTGTCTTCCAAGTGTCGATATAGCAAGTAGGGTGTTCATTTTTGATTTTATTCTTCCATGCTTTGATAAAGTAGCTTTTTCCTGATCCCCATTTTCCATCAATATTTAAAACAAAACCATTCTCCTTGCTTTTTAAATAATTAGTCAGGAATAGTGCGAGATTTTCTCTATTAGGGGAGAAAGCACAATGTTCAAATGATATGTCATTTTTATGATTTATTTCATTTTGCATTCTTGTATTAAATCCATTTTATAGGGCTTTAGAGGTTGTTTAAAAGCATGATTAAATCCATGGTGTGTACCCAAATGTTTTTCCATACATTAAACATTCATTTGTTAGTGTGGTTATTTCAATTGACTCTAATGGTGTAACTGGGAGGGTAATGTTGGATTGTTATTTTTTGATTTTTCATAGAAACGTCTAAAGTCTATAGCTATAGTTAAATGATCATTAGATAAATCTAGAAAATTTCTATTGTTCTGTTTAGTTCTGGCTAGTTCACGATAGTACTCACTAGAGTCCTTGAATACTTGATGGCAGTGAAGTGATTTTTCACTGGTTGTCGTTAAATTATGATTTTCTTCTAAAGGATCTTTCAGAGAAAAAGGTGGGAAAAAATCAGCGTTGTTTTCACCTGGAGTACAACCAATTAGTAATGGCGTAATTAGATAGGTGAGTGTTATCCATTTCATGCATTAAAATCCCTTTCGTTACCGACTTTTTTCCATCTGTCAGTTATTTTTTTTGCGGTAATCCAAGCTAATCGGCTGTTTTGTAGTTTTGGTGGGTTCTTTTTGTCAGAGGGCTTATTTGGCCAGCTTCAGGTATTTCTTTCCCTGTTGCTAACCAGTAGGCATATTCTGGGAATAACTTCTCTAGGGCCTGAATCTCAGCCACTCTCATTTCGGCAGCACTGTCTTTAACTGTCTGCCATCTTCTTTTAGCTATACCTGTTTGTTGCTCTAGGTAGTGGGTCTTGAGAGCTTCCAGCTCCATTAATAGCTTTAATCTATTGCTTGCATCATATTCCATTTGAAAATTCAATTAACAAATTAAATGCTAGAAATTGCAAATAATTTGTTATACCTCTGTCTTATTGTTGTGGATGCGCCAACATCCTGAAGTTATTTAAAATCACCAACAATCCTATCACGACACGTAGTAAAGCCCCAAAAAGGCCCCGTCTGGTAGGTGGAGAATGTGAGAATGGAAAAGAACCTTCAAGCTCAAGATATCCCTTTATTAGATCAACTCTTTGAATCTACTAAAAATCTCATCATTGAAAATTTAGAGTTAGCAGCAACTGCGACTAACGAATCAATGCGCTCTTACTACGAAGGTATGGCCTTGGGTGCGTATTGCCTTTTTTGTTCTCACAGTCCCCTTAATTCCCCTGAATACCAAGAAGTCACTGACATCATCGGCTTATGTACTGATATGGAGGTGAAAGCATGAGCACCCTCCTATTCCCTCAGCCACCCATTCCACAGCAAGACCGAAGAAGCCGTAAAATCAGATAAGTTAGATTTCAGTGAGTCTATCTGGCGCAATACCCCATCACTAGAAGACCCTTTCACCCCTGAATACAAAGACGGTAAAGATGGCGATGAGGCCGATACAGTTCACCGACTGGAATTTCGTATTCATCACTCAATTCTAATAGAGTTTGAGAATGGTCACTTCAACAATACGGGCGATATCATCTGCATACGTGAGCCTAAAGACCTTAAAAAGCACCTTCAGGGATTATGGGATTATTGCCTTAATAACTTCAGGCTGCATCACAGCACCACTTACGTTCACCCTATATGGCAAAAATTAATGGAGGACGTGGAATGGTATAACGTGCATCCAACATTCATTTATAAACGGGCCCCAAAAAAGTCCTCAGGCCAAGCCACACGAAGAAACGTAGCAATGTGGTTAGGCAATCACCTAAGGCTAGCGGCTAGAAAAGGCTTCACAGCCAGCCACGTGGTTAACCACCTTATGAGTTCGGGGTTAGATTCAGACCTAGCGGATTACTTCGGCTTAATGTCCTTCGGCTATCACGAAGAACTTGCAGAGTGTCTGCATGAGTTTGTATCTAAGCGCCTTTTAGATCATCGCTTGAATGGTGTTGCGTCATAGTATGAGTACCTTCGACTTGAGAAAGGCTAGGCTATCAGACCTCGTTGATATGTGGTTTAAGGCTCATGGTCATACCTTGAAAGATAGTAAGTATCGACTCGCTCGCCTATTGGCTATGTCTGAAAGGATGGGGAATCCATTACTTAGAAAGTTTAATACTTCAATGTTCGCTAATTATAGAGCTGATAGGGTAGGGGAAGTATCCACTTCAACAGTTAATCATGAACTTAGATATCTTAGGGCTGTGTTCAATGAGATGGATCGCTTGGGGCTATATGAAGTTATTAATCCATTAAAGAAAATTAGACAGTTTAAATAAATGGAAAGGGAAATGGGCTTTCTGGAAAGTTACCAGATACCGATTCTTTTAGAGGCCTGTGAGGATTCTCGTAATAAGCAGCTAACCACAGTCGTTAAGATATGCCTTAGTACAGGTTCAAGATTCGGGGAAGCTGAATACCTTACTCGTAATGAGCTTATTGGAGGGGATAGGCCTTGCTTAAGGTTTGTTAATACTAAGAACGGTAGAATTAGAGCAGTACCGATTAGTCAAAGCCTGTATAACGAAATTCATGCGATATCTAATAATGCGACTGATAGAAGGTTCTTTAGTAATTGTCGTACTGCATTCAGAAAGGCTGCGGATCGCTCAGGTATAGAATTTCCAAAAGGGCAGAAGACCCATATATTAAGACACACTTTTGCTAGTCACTTCATGATGAATGGCGGGGATATTTTAACACTTCAAAAGGTACTGGGGCATAGTGATTTAAAAATGACTCTTAGATATAGTCATTTATCACCAGATTATTTAACAAAGGTGTTGGAGCTAAACCCTCTCGTTAACTGCAAAATACCAGAAAGGGCTAAGGTGGTGGGACTCTTTAACGGATTAAAATATTAACTTAAATCTAAGTATTTTAGTATGCTGGTTTTTGCTGCTTTTTTGCTATTGATCATGAAGCTTTCTTCTATGGCAGGGAATAGCTTAGGCTTTTTAGAGCTACTGGAAGACATAGCAGTTAAGAACTTTGATTTGCTTGATGATGCGGCTGCTAGTGCTTTAAAGTCATTTGCATCTAATGATTGAGCAGAGGCGAAGTATAGAATCCATATTGAAACCATTTCTTCATTTAATGTTAATGACCTTTCTAGTCTCTTTAAAAGAGGTTCTTTTATGTATTCTTTTAATTCATCTTTACTTAGTATTTGTAGTATTTTTAGCTGTTCGATAGTTCCTAATATTGTTCCGATATGCTTTGGGGATATGCGGGTTCCAATAATGAGCATAGAAAGAAATTTTCTAATGAATTTTGTTCTTTTTTCTTCATTTTTAGGAAGTCGTATTTTTAGAGTTTTCTCTTTTTTTGTAAAGATGGAGTTCAGGAATTTATTTAAAATTGATTGAGCTGGAAACTTCTTTTGAATTTCAAAAACATCATTAAGAATGTGAAAGAAATCACGATGCTTAATTTTATTCTTTTTGAATATGCCTCTTGTAGTTTTTTTGTATTCGCTAATATGCTCTCTAAAAAGACCTGATGGTGTATTGGTTATTTCTGTTTTGTTCTCGTTTAAGTGAAGATGATATTTATTTAGATTTATGCTGATTATTGATAAACATTCTTTGGCGGTATCGATGTCATTTGCAAGAATTCTATAGTCATCTTTAAATCTAGTTATAATTACGTCAAGTGCGCGAGATTTGATATCTTTTGAAGATTGGATATCTATACTGCTTAAAATTATTTCGGCAATTATGTCAGATGTTGAGGGGCCTATAGGCAGGCTGTTTGATCTTTTAGTTTGCCCAAGCCTTACGGCTTCGTCTATTAGTCCGCCGATATCTTCTTGATTCGCAGCATCTTTAAAAGCCCACTGAATTGAGTGAGTATAGATAGATGGGTAAAAATTGCTAATATCGGTTTTTGCAACGTATGCATATTTTTGAGCCTCAATTACCAGATCTTCTTCGGCCATCTTTGTCCAGTCGTATATGAAATGATCTGGCCTTTTGTCATGCGAGTCTGATGACGGGCTATTACCGGAGGTGATTGGTATGGGAAAGCTATATGAGTATATTGAATTGTCTTCATGAAAGAGTATCTCTCTAATTACTTCCCAATTTCTACAAATTAGGAATACCAAATACTCATATTTTCTTGGATGAATTACTGCATAGGTTCTAGTTGCAAGTTCTGATTTGGGTAGCGATATAGTAGCAAGGTCGCTAGCATTGCCTGGGATTTTGGTGTTGTATGTCTTGTCTATTTTCAGTTCATTGCTTTTAAAGCATGGGGGTAATAAAGCTGGTTCCGGTAGATATCCTTCTTTCATCAACCATGATCTGAGTTGGTCGCGGCTGTATCCTTCAGCTTGATCTTTGGTTTTAAGCCAAGATTCATGGCAACTGTTAAATATGCTCAAAAAGATATCCTTATCAATAATATTTTAAACAATAAAAAACCCGCATAGTTAGCTCTCGCTAACCGTGCAGGTCTTTTAGAATCTGGTAGCTATGGGCGGACTTGAACCGCCGACCCCAGCATTATGAATGCTGTGCTCTAACCAGCTGAGCTACATAGCTATACTTGTTGGCCTTAGCCTCTCAAGTGGCGCGTATTATGCCACCTATCTCGAAAGGGTCAAGCTTTTTTTTGTTAGCTGATTCAATAAGTTAGCTAATAGAATCAGGAGTTACGTTATTGCTGAATAATTTGAATCTCGGTATGGCCTTCTAAGCTAATCGGTGTGGCAAATGGGTAGCTTGAAATACCTGTTACATTGGTATCATTCGCTTGCCATGGAACAAAGTAGCCGTGGTTATAAGATGTGACTGCTCGGCAATTTCGACTACGCCCTGTAGAGGAACGGCTGAATTCTGAGCCAGCATCAAATTCGTAGGCTTGGTTATAACCGTCAATATAATAGAGGTTGTCGTTATAGTCACTTAAGTGCAGTTTAGTACTTGGGAAAGTAAACTTATCAATATCGTAATGATCGTCATCTGAAATTTTTAAGTAGCCTTGGCCAGTGCAGTTATCCGATTTAAAGTAAACGCTGCTGTAATTCCGTATGCGCCCGTCTTTGCCTAAATAACCTAAAGAGACGTCTCGGTTGTGAAGCTGGGTTGGGTAGATTTGATTTGGCCCATCTTGTTGGTAATTAGTAAAACCAATGATTATACCGTTGCTTAAAATATTATATTTAGTCGGAGTGTGTGCGTTAACGAGTGATTGAAAATTAGCATTGATATCAGCAGCTTTTGCTACTTGGCCAGATTGAAAGATGACTAGCTCTTCACTATTGGCTGAACTTGAAATTAGTGCCACTGCCAATACTATGCATTGATTTATCGGGTTCATTGTCTATTCCTTAATAACTAATACTTCACTTATGAGGGGTGTTCTCAGCCCCATTTGACTTGATCGAGCTTTGTTTCATCCCAAATAAGCGTTTCAGGCTCTGGATCAGGAGTCGGATCAGGAGTCGGATCAGGAGTCGGATCAGGAGTCGGATCAGGAGTCGGATCAGGAGTCGGATCAGGTGTCGGATCAGGTGTCGGATCAGGTGTCGGATCAGGTGTCGGATCAGGTGTCGGATCAGGTGTCGGATCAGGTACGTTAGTATTTGGTGGTGTAGGTTCAGTCTCAGTGCTGTCACCTGCTCCGCAAGCAGTTAAAGTAAGAGCGAAGAGTGCCAATAATATGGGCTTTACAGAGAGTGTTATAAAAGGCCTAACAACTGGAATAGACATAGATGGCTAATCAATAATTATTGTTGAAAGAGTTAATAATACGACGTTTTTCTGATTTGTCATCATTGTTAATGTAACAGTTAGATTTGGAGCAAAAAAAAGCACGCCACTTATTGCTAAGGACGTGCTTTTTATTAAGAGAGGAAGCGAGTCGTTATTAAACGATGCCTTTCTCTTGCAGATTAGCAATCATGTTATCGAGGCTGTCTTCATCAGCGGCTAGGCTGATGGTTGCATCGTCTGCACCACCGGCTACTAATGCGATCAAACCAGCATTTAACAATACTGAAGCTTGTTCGTTAGTTGCGATAGCCGCTACTTTACCCATTTCGAATAAACGACGGTCAAGTGCTTGTGCGGTTACTTCTGGGTTACTGCCGTTGATCGCGATGATCGCAGGTTGCTGACCAAAACGCTTAGCTTTATCTTCCGCAGAAACTGCTGTTGCATCGCCTTCGCTATCTTGTGCTTCGCCTACAACCATACCCGCGCCAACGGTTACGTTGGTTAAGCGGTCAACGATGATGAAAGCACCTGTCGCACGGTTGTTCTTATAAGAATCAAACGACATCGGCTTAGTAAGTGTTAACTCACATAATGCGATCTCGTTCAAATTAACCTGTTCAGCGGCGTGCTGTTCCATCGTGTTTACGTCTACACGGTGGTGAATTTTACTTACAGCACCTTGAGTTAAAGAAGACGAGAACTTAATGTCGAACTGCTTACCCGCAACTAGCTCAGATTCTGCCATCCATACGATGTCAGCGTTTACTTTGCTAGCAACGGTTGGAAGGTCGTCGATGTGAACCAACATATCACCACGAGATACGTCGATCTCGTCTTTTAAGGTGATGGTAACGGCTTGGCCATTGAACGCTTCGTCTAGGTCGCCATCAAAGGTAACGATCTTGTCGACGGTGCTAGTCTTGCGTGATGGCAAGGCCATTACGCTGTCGCCTGGGCGAACTTTACCAGAAGCAACTGTGCCACAGAATCCACGGAAGTCGAGGTTCGGACGGTTAACGTATTGAACAGGGAAGCGGAAGTTCTCAAGATTCTTATCTTCAGATACTTCTACCGTGTTCAAAATTTCCATCAAGGTCTTGCCGGTATACCAAGGTGAGCGCTCAGAGCGGTTCACGATGTTATCGCCGTCTAATGCAGACAGAGGAACACACTGAATATCAGGAATGTTTAGGTTCTTAGAGAACTCTAAATAATCTTCTTTGATTTCGTTGTAACGCTCTTCACTAAAGTCCATTAAGTCCATTTTGTTGATCGCAACAACAACGTGCTTAATGCCCTGTAGAGACGCAATGTACGAGTGACGCTTAGTCTGCGTCTGTACGCCATAACGCGCATCGATCAAGATAATCGCTAGGTCACAGGTAGAAGCACCGGTGGCCATGTTGCGAGTATATTGTTCGTGTCCTGGAGTATCAGCGATGATGAACTTACGCTTCTCGGTAGAGAAATAACGGTAAGCTACGTCAATGGTGATGCCTTGCTCGCGTTCAGCGGCTAGACCATCTACCAATAACGCAAGGTCGATCTTGTCGCCTTGAGTACCAGATTTAGCCGAGTCGTTTTCGATGGACGCTAGCTGATCTTCAAAGATCATTTTTGAATCGTAAAGAAGGCGGCCGATCAAGGTCGATTTACCGTCATCTACGTTGCCGCAAGTAAGAAAGCGCAACATTTGCTTATTTTCGTGCTGCTTTAGATAGCCAAGGATATCTTCAGCAATCAAATTTGATTGGTGTGACATTAGAAGTAACCCTCTTGCTTTTTCTTTTCCATAGAGGCGGAAGAGTCGTGGTCAATTGCACGGCCCTGACGCTCAGACGTTGTGGTTAGCAGCATTTCCTGAATAATTTCAGGTAATGTATTTGCAGTGGATTCCACGGCGCCGGTTAATGGATAACAGCCAAGAGTACGGAAGCGAACCATCTTCATTTCTGGAGTTTCGCCTTCTTCTAACGGCATACGCTCATCATCTACCATGATTAGCATGCCATCACGATCAACAACTGGGCGTTCTTTCGCTAGGTACAAGCTTGGAATGTCGATGCCTTCCAAGAAAATGTACTGCCAGATGTCGAGCTCGGTCCAGTTAGACAATGGGAAAACACGGATGCTTTCGCCCTTGTTTACTTTACCGTTATAAATATTCCACAGTTCAGGACGCTGATTCTTAGGGTCCCAACGGTGGTTTTCGTCACGGAACGAATAAACACGTTCTTTTGCACGAGATTTTTCTTCATCACGACGAGCGCCACCAAATGCAGCGTCAAAGCCGTACTTGTCTAGGGCTTGCTTAAGAGCCGCTGTTTTCATGATGTCGGTATGCTTCGAAGAACCGTGTGTAAAAGGTCCTACGTTATCAGCGATGCCATCTGGGTTGGTATGAACCAATAAGTCCATGCCCACTTTCTTAGCCATTTGATCACGGAATTCGATCATTTCCTTGAATTTCCACAAGGTATCGACGTGCATCAATGGAAAAGGAGGCTTGCCAGGGAAAAACGCTTTTTGCGCTAAATGCAGCATTACCGCGGAATCTTTACCCACAGAGTAAAGCATTACCGGATTATCAAATTCGGCGGCTACTTCGCGGATGATATGGAGGCTCTCGGCTTCCAATTGTTTTAGGTGAGTCAGGTTATACTCAGTCATAATCGCTTTCGGAGTTGTTGAACGAAAAAGTGATAATAGGGCGCATCTTAAGTCGGCTTTAAAGCATAAATTAAGAGACTTTCCCCAGATAGCGTTACTATACCAAGAGCTGAGGCATATAAGAAGATGATTCTAATAACGTTTAGGTATAAGGCTATGTAGAAAGTTTGATCAATTGCCTCTACCATTTGCCCTCTATGGGAAGCTCAACAGTATGGTCATAAAGAAGGTTAAATAAATGTCAGTTAAGTCTTGGTCTGAAAAAGCACTCAGCATCCCTGGGCCTGCCGGCGAGTTAGATATTCGTTTAGGTCAGCAGATAGCATCGGATACGGATTCATCTAGCGCATCGTATGGATTCATTATGTGTCATCCTCACCCTTTGTATTCCGGAACCATGGATAACAAGGTCGTGACGACCTTAGTTCGTGGGGCTTCTAAAATTGAATTTGATTCCTTGGCAGGTATGAAGGTCAGTGGGTTAGAGACGATTCGTTTTAACTTCCGCGGTGTCGGTCATAGTCAAGGTGAACATGATCACGGCAAGGGAGAGCAAGATGATCTTGCCACCGTCGTTGATTATGCGTTGAATGAATTAGGTTGGCAGAAAGTTTTCTTAGCGGGCTTCTCTTTTGGGGCTGGGGTGGCGTGCTTATATTCTTGCCAGCATGCAGAAAAGGTTGCTGGAATGTTCCTGATTGCCCCAGCGGTTCATCATTTCGAAGCGCCATCAACGTTACCCTTTGAATTCGAAAGCCATGTTTATATGGGGGATGCCGATGAAGTGGTGCCTTTTGATGAGGTTGAGCACTGGGTCGATTTGTTAACTCCGCAGCCACACTTTCATATTTTTGAAGACGCGAGTCACTTCTTTCATGGCCGCTTGGTCGATTTAAGAGAGACATTTTTAGACGATTTAAAAAAGTTATAGCTAGGGGATATTTAATAATTTCTGGTGTTTTAGTGCGACTGAGCTATCGGTTTATACCGTGCTGGCCATAGGAATACGCTTTTGGTTATTATCCATTGCGCTGAAAATATAACAATTAATATAAAACTATTGTGAAAAGAAGGACTGGCAATGCAAAAGCTATCGCTAATTTTTAAAATCGCCTCGCGCTTTACCTTAATCGGTTGGATTCTATTAGCGGTATTTCCAGGTTGGCAATTCACCTTGCCTATCACGATGGGAATTGTCGTTTTATTATTATGCGCACTCTATACCTATTTAATATTTTTAGGTAAACACCTTGATGAACCAGGGCAAAAATTAAGAGGTAATTTCTGGTCGTTAAAAGGGGTAATGAATCTGTTCAAATCCCCACGAGCTGTATTGGCTGGTTGGGTGCATTATTTAGCGTTTGATCTCGCGGTAGGTGCTTTCATTGTCGCTGATGCAGCGCGTTATGATATTAACCAGCTATTGTTACTCCCTTGTCTGATCCTGACTTTGATGTTTGGACCCGCTGGACTGTTAGCTTACTTTGTATTGCGCGGTATTATGACGGGAGAATTAGAATTAATGAGCGTCTTTGGCTAATAATTCTTAAAAACTTTCGTCTTTTTTCAAACGACTCCGTCTTATAGCTGTAATACGCTAATAACTGATAGAAAGTGAGAAAAATATGACGAAGCAAGAATTATCAAAATGTTGTGATACTCGTACTGATCCCTGTTGTGAGCAAAGCTGCTGTGGAGATGGCTGCTCGAATTGCTCTACTGACTGCTGTAGCGAAAAGGCATGTGAGCCTAAGCATAATGATTGCTGTGACAAGGAATCAATTTCTAAAACCTGTTGTTAATGTCAACACGGTTGAAAACTAAAGGATTATGCGCCTAGTATGATGACTTGTACTAGGTGATTTTCACTTTCCAGAGTAAAGACTCGAACTGCTATGAATCTAGAGAAAATTTGGGCCGAATACCGAACCAGCTTAAAAGCATTTTTATATTCTAAAGTTTCTAATGTCGCAGATGTTGATGATCTGTTGCAGGAGATCCTGCTGAAAACCTATCAAAGCTTAGCCAAGCTACGGGCGGATGAAAGTATCAAGTCCTGGTTATTTCAAATTGCCAATCATACGATTATTGATTTTTATCGTCGTAATGGTCGTATCAATGATTTTAAACAAAGCCTGCAAATGGAAGGGGAAGCGAGTAGCGAAGTAGAGGGGGAGAATCCGAGTGGGAATGATGTAAAGAACGAACTCTCTCACTGTATCGCGCCTTTTATACAAGCGCTAGATCGACAAAGCTCAGACTTACTCACGGCTATCGATCTCAATAATGAATCGCAAAAAGCTTATGCCCAAAGCCAGGGGATTAGTTATCCGACGCTGAAGTCTCGAGTACAGAAAGCCCGTAGAGAATTACGGGCTATGTTTGAGGGCTGTTGTAAGATGCGTTTGGATGCACAGGGCAATCTAATGGATTATGAGCAGAATCATAGTGATAAAGGTCACTGTGGTAAGTGCTAAAGCCCACCGTTTGCGACAACAGCGCCTTGATAAATCTGTTGAAGAATCTTTCGAATATCCTTAGCGGTGCGCATGGTGATAAAAGGAGACGTCTCCCCAGGATTCTTTAGCATATTTGTTTTGATAAATTTCCATTTCATTTTCAAGCGCTTCACATTGGCATCTTGCCTAGTAATCTTTTCGAGACGGGACGAAAATGTGTTCACGTTTTCTTCAATGCTGATATCACTGACGACGAAACCCGCGGAACTCGCTGATAAAGCGATGTATTGAGCTAATGCCCTTTCAAAACTTATGCGAGTGATTAAAAATTCTGCTAGAGCAGGAGGTAGTACATCCGTATTTTTCTGCTGAGATGTTGACTGCTTAACCTCTTCAAGCTGTTGGTATAACGGATTTTGATAGGTCGCAAAACCTATGATTAGGCGGTGGTCATCGGGACTGAATACCAGCGCCTTCTTATCCTCTATGAAGCTTAAAGATTGTTGGAATTTATCAACAATGTCAGGGTAAGTCGACTGTGCATCCGTTAATAGTGGGCGGGTCGTTTCGACGATATTTTCAAGCTTTTGGCTATACTGTGGAAGGCCGGTAAATAAAACATAGGCAGAAAAAGCACTGGATACCTGATAGGCGGCTATTTCTATATTGAGCAGCTGTTCTATGGAGTGTTCTTGAGCTTTGCTATTGGCGCTGAATATGGCAATACATAGGCTGAAAAGGGCAAGCCATGGCATAAGTTTAAGTTCCTAGTGCGAAAGTGTTAAAGGGTAGCTGCTGACCATAATAGCATCAACGATAGAGCCTGCAATAAATGTAATAAGGCGTTAATTGCCTAATGCTAAGGCTTGCCTCTAGGGAAAAAGTGCTATGAATAACTCGGGCAAGGTGATTATTTGGCTACGGTTTATGGGCTATTAGCACTGGCAGAAGGTTTCTACACTGTAAAAATAACGCTAAATAAGGTAGATTGCGCCCCAATAGAACAGGTCACCGGCGAGTTTGCCGGTATGTAATGAGGATATCCCAGTGTCTACGCCCATAGAGCTCTACCAAGAAGATTTAAAACGTGACGATTTTTCTTATGATGCTGACCAAGAAAAAGCCGTAAAGCATCTGCAGCGCGTTTATGATGAATTGGTTGCGGACTATGAAAAGTCCAAGAAGAAAGGCTCGTTTAGCAAAATGTTTGCTAAAAAGCAGAAAGCCCCGATTCAAGGCTTGTACTTCTGGGGTGGAGTAGGTCGTGGTAAAACTTATCTTGTTGATAACTTTTATGACGCTTTGCCGTTTGAGCGTAAGATGCGTACGCACTTCCACCGCTTCATGCAGCGTGTCCATAATGACCTGACAAAGTTAGAGGGGACTAAAAACCCACTAACTGCAATTGCCGAACAAATATCTAAAGAAGCCGTTGTCATCTGTTTTGATGAGTTCTTTGTATCCGATATCGGTGATGCGATGATCTTAGGTGGCTTAATGGAAGAGTTATTTGCTCGTGGGGTAACGTTAGTTTCCACGTCAAACATCGTCCCTGATGGCTTATACAAAGATGGCTTGCAGCGTGATCGCTTCCTGCCAGCTATTAAATTGCTGAATAAATACACCGATGTGGTGAACGTTGATAGCGGCGTGGATTATCGTTTACGTACATTGGAGCAAGCAGAGCTATATCACTTCCCATTAGATGATACCGCCGAATCAAGCTTGCAGAAAAGTTTTGATAGTCTTATCCCTGATGCGAAGCATGTCGAATTGAACGTCAACATCGATATCTTAGGGCGCAACATTCCTGCTAAAGCCATTTGTGATGATGTAGCTTGGTTTGAGTTTGAAGGTTTGTGTGATGGCCCGCGTTCACAAAATGATTATATTGAAATGGGTAAGCTCTATCACGCTATCTTAATTTCTAATGTCCCTGTGATGGGGGTTAAGAATGATGACCTAGGCCGCCGTTTTATTAACTTGATCGATGAGTTTTATGACCGTGGTGTAAAAGTGATTATGTCAGCGGATGCACCGATTCATGAAATATACAGTGGTGGTAGTTTGGAGTTTCCTTTCCAGCGTACGACCTCACGTATGTTAGAAATGCAATCTCACGATTATCTTGCTCGTGAACATAAAGCGGATTAACTCTGCGAAATATGACATATCGGCAGCTGAATAGATTTAATCGTGATGCTATTTCTATTCATCTGTCGTCCTTTTACTCAATGATGACCCCTTTCTTTACCTGCTAAATCACACTTTATTAGTAAAATATGTGCCATTGCATATACCCATTTTATTAATAAGCTAAGCCTCTTATAACTCCTTATAGGCGCTATAGAACCTCCTAGATCAATTTGTTTGAATAGACTTGTACGACTAGACTGAACAATAAGATTAATAAGAATTAGGTATCTCTGTGAAACATAAGAGAGTCATGAATAATTGTTAGAATTGGTTTCTCCAAGCCTATTGCGCTAGTTATCCATTTCGCCGCACTTGTCCCAATAGTTCTGTACGCACTGCACCATATTTTTCGAGAAGTGGCTGTCATTGGTATTCTGCTAATGCTTTCTGGGATTATATTGACCTGCTCTATATATATATATATATATATAT
>Ga0209707_1000014_pt1 | contig 110163 bp, 89 predicted proteins | sample EN4Hudsemesocosm_FD_184630 | JGI IMG/M metagenome (GOLD analysis project Ga0209707, IMG submission 184630) | Methane-oxidizing microbial communities from mesocosms in the Hudson Canyon - EN4B Hudson Canyon (SPAdes) (version 2) | ecosystem: Environmental > Aquatic > Marine > Cold seeps | place... | reverse complement strand
TTGTCTAGATATGAAGAAGAAAATTCAATATTACTGTCATTAGTTACAGCGGTTAATATTTGGCTAGCTATTAATTCATCTCCTTCGTAACGAGCACTATGCCAAAGGTTTAACTGTATTTCTGGTAAAGCAGCACTAATAGCGTTTATTAACGGGGTGGCGGCATAACTCCAAGGGCAATGACTGTCATAAATAAAAAAAAGTTCGGCATTCATGTGATGGTGACTCTTGATTCGATAGTGTGATAACAAAGTTAAGGCGCGATTTTAACGTGTGTGGCTAAAATAACCTATTTAATTTTTAAACAAACTTTGAAAGTTTGGTTAATTAAAGTCCTATTAATTGATTTTACCTATCTGTAGTTAATATTAGTACGTACAGGGGTGTTTTATATGGCTACTTACACATAATTGTGTTATAAAGTGCCGCGCTAAATTAATTGTTACTAGAAAAGTTTTTTCTGGTTGGTTGATTTAGCCGTTAAATAGATACTGCCATGGGTGGTATTAACCATAAACTCACATACATCTTATAAAGATATACCGGGGTGCTCAGCTAATTTTACCTTTTGTAAAGTAGCAATAAGGGTCGTGTATATTGGGTGTATGAACGCTTAACCCCATAAAGGAAAATAAAATGCCAAACGTTTCAATGCGCGATATGCTTAAAGCCGGTGTTCACTTCGGACACAAAACTCGTTACTGGAATCCAAAAATGAAGCCGTTCATTTTTGGTGCTCGTGATAAAGTTCATATCATTAACTTAGAACAAACTGTTCCTATGTTTAATGATGCTTTAGCTGTTTTAAACAACGTATCGTCTAAGAAAGGTAAAGTATTGTTTGTTGGTACTAAACGTGCTGCAAGCGATGCTGTTAAAAATGCTGCTGAAAAATCAGATCAATTTTTCGTAAATCACCGCTGGTTGGGTGGCATGTTGACTAACTGGAAAACAGTACGTCAATCAATCAAACGTTTAAAAGACCTTGAGTCTCAAAGCTCTGATGGTACTTTTGAAGCGCTTACTAAAAAAGAAGCGTTAATGCGTACTCGTGAAATGGAAAAACTTGATAAAAGTTTAGGTGGAATTAAAAACATGGGTGGTTTACCTGACGTTTTATTCATCATTGATGCCGATCACGAACACATTGCAATTAAAGAAGCTAACAACCTTGGCATCCCAGTAATTTCTGTTGTTGATACTAACTCAAACCCTGACAACATCGATTACATCATTCCAGGTAACGATGATGCAATTCGCTCAATTACTTTATACCTTGATAGCGCTGCAAATGCTGTGATTGAAGGTCGTGAGCAAAACATCGCAGTACAAGCTGAAAAAGACGGTTTTGTAGAAGCTGAGTAATTAGCTCTAGTAAAAACTTATTTTTTATCTTTAATAAAGCAGAGGCTCAATGCTTCTGCTTTAATGCATTTATACCTTACCATTAAGTTGGTATTAAAATTTGAGGAATTATCCAATGTCAGTTACTGCTGCTATGGTTAAAGAACTTCGTGAACGCACAGCTGCGGGCATGATGGATTGTAAAAAAGCGCTAGTTGAAGCTAATGGCGATATGGAATTAGCGATTGATAACATGCGTAAATCAGGTCAAGCAAAAGCCGCTAAAAAAGCCGGTAACATTGCTGCTGAAGGTACTATTTTAATTAAAGAAACTGGTGGCGCTGCTGCATTAGTTGAAGTTAATTGTCAAACTGACTTCGTAGCAAAAGATGCAAGTTTCTTAGCATTTGCTAATGAAGTTGCTGATGCTGCTGTTGCTTCAAAAGCTACAATTGAAGAATTACAAGCACAATTCGAAGAAAAACGTATTACTTTAGTGACTAAAATTGGTGAAAACATCAATGTTCGTCGTGTTGAATACATCGAAGGTGCTGCTCTAGCTTCTTACCGTCACGGTGAAAGCATTGGTGTAGTTGTTGCTGGCGAAGGTGATGCTGAATCATTAAAGCACATCGCTATGCATGTTGCTGCAAGTAAGCCTGAATTCATCAACCCTGAAGATGTTCCTGCGGATGTTGTTGAAAAAGAAAAGGCTATTCAATTAGATATCTTAAAAATTGAAAACGACAAGCTTGAAGAAAACAAGAAAAAGCCTGTAGATTTACTTGAAAAGATTATCATTGGTCGTATGAAGAAATTTACTGGTGAAGTTTCTCTAACAGGTCAACCATTTATCATGGAACCTAAAAAAACAGTTGGCGTAATCTTGAAAGAGAAAGGCCTTACTGTTTCTAGCTTTATCCGTTTAGAAGTGGGTGAAGGTATCGAGAAGAAAGAAGAAGATTTTGCTGCTGAAGTTGAAGCAACTATTGCTGCTACTAAAGCTTAATCACTGTCTTAATTGAAATATATTTAGCATATAGTCAGTATTAATTGAGTATAAGGCTTTCGATAGTCAGCTAAACGTATTAAAATAGCCGCGGTCAATTTGATCATGGCTATTTTTTTGTCTTGAATTTAACTTTAAGGCATTTATTCAACATGCTAGGAATGTTTATACTATGAGCACCAATCTGAAACCAAGTTATCGTCGTATTCTTCTTAAACTTAGTGGTGAAGCACTAATGGGTGAAGAGGGCTTTGGTATTGATCCTAAAATTCTTGATCGCATGGCACAAGAAATTAAAGAACTCATTGAAATGGGGATTCAAGTTGGATTAGTGATTGGCGGTGGTAACTTGTTCCGTGGCAAAGGTCTAGCTGATGCGGGTATGAACCGTGTTGTAGGTGATCAAATGGGCATGTTAGCTACCGTTATGAATGGTTTGGCAATGCGTGATGCATTGCATCGTGCTTTTGTAAATACTCGATTAATGTCAGCGATTGACCTTGCAGGTGTTTGTGATACTTATAATTGGGCACAAGCCATTAGTTTATTAAAATCTGGTCGTGTAGTTATTTTTGCTGCAGGAACTGGTAATCCTTTCTTCACCACAGACTCTGCTGCATGTTTACGCGGCATTGAGATTGAAGCAGATGCCGTATTTAAAGCAACAAAAGTTGATGGCATTTATTCTGAAGATCCAGTTAAAAATCCAGAAGCACAACTTTATAAACATTTAACTTATGACGAAGTCTTAGATAAAGAATTACAGGTCATGGATTTAGCCGCTTTTACTTTAGCTCGTGATCATAATATGCCTATTCGCGTATTTAATATGAATAAAACAGGAGCCCTGAAGTCTGTTATTATGGGGGCTGATGAAGGTACCACCATAGATCATGCTGAGAACTTGAAATAATCCACTCTATTAAATACGAGAGCCTATAACAAAAAATATAACTCTCGTTAAATTATGCTTTTAAGGAATACAATTGTGATAAACGAAATTAAAGAAGATGCTCAAGACCGTATGGGTAAAAGTATTGAGTCTTTCAAATTAAGCCTTAATAAAGTAAGAACGGGTCGTGCGCACGCTTCACTACTTGATAATATTTCAGTTGATTATTATGGAATGGAAACGCCCTTGAACCAAGTCGGCAATATTTCAGTACCAGATGCACGTAGTTTAGCGATTACTGTTTTTGATAAAGGCATGATTGGTGCTGTAGAAAAAGCTATTTTAAAATCAGATTTAGGTTTAAACCCTCAATCTAATGGTACATTAATTCGTATTCCTCTTCCGCCTTTAACTGAAGAAAGACGTAAAGATCTCGTCAAGGTTGTTCGAGGTGAAGCTGAAGGTGCCAAAGTGGCAATCCGCAATATTCGTCGTGATGCAAACTCTGATATTAAGGCATTAGAAAAAGAAAAAGAAATCAGTGAAGATGAGATGCATCAATCTGAAGATCAAATTCAGAAAATAACTGACAGCAACATTAAACAAGTTGATGAGTTATTAGCCAAAAAAGAATTGGATTTAATGGAAATTTAATTTTTACCAAAAATTTAAGAGCGCCGTAGTTCAATGCTATACCTTGTTAGTTTCAGGTTATATGTAAAGATATTACGGCGCTTTTCGTCTATTTAATATGACAATTTTTTTTTCGTTAATTTGATTAGAGCATCTGTAAATTTTGGAGCTGATGTGAGTAAGACTGATTTGGAAAATCTTTCAACAAAAGTAGTTCCTAAACACGTTGCTATCATAATGGATGGTAATGGACGTTGGGCACAGTTACAGGGTAAAACACGAGTTTTAGGGCATAAAGCTGGTGTTTCATCCGTTAGGGCTATTGTTTCAGATGCTCGAGAGTTGGGTATTAAAGCGTTAACCTTGTTTGCTTTTAGTAGCGAGAATTGGCAAAGGCCGAAAGCAGAAGTTAACGTATTAATGGATTTATTTATGTATGTATTAACTAAAGAAGTTAAACGTTTACATAAAAATGATATCCGCTTTAAAGTCATTGGTGATGTTAGTCGCTTTTCGGATAAACTACAGCAAAAAATAATTGCGTCAGAAAAATTAACTGAAAACAATACAGGTATGGTATTGTCAGTTGCCGCAAATTACGGTGGACGCTGGGATATCATGCAAGCAGCTAAACAATTAGCGAGTAAAGTTATCTCAAATGAAATGACTTTAGATGATATTACCGAAGAGTCTTTATCTGCTCATGCCTGTTTGTCGGAAGTACCAGATTTAGATTTACTTATCCGTACAGGGGGAGACTGTCGAATTAGTAACTTTTTATTATGGCAAGCTGCTTACGCGGAACTTTATTTTACCGACGTATTATGGCCTGATTTTAATTCAGTACAATTTAATAAAGCTTTAGCTGTTTTTGAGCAACGGGAACGCCGTTTTGGTCAAACAGGTGAACAAGTAACAATCGTTCATTCAGCTGTATAATAATAATAGATAAAAAAGGATATCGCTTGTTAAAGCAAAGAATACTTACCGCACTCATATTGGCTCCTGCTGTTATCGCAGCAATTTTTTATTTACCGTTAAATTATTTTTCCGGTTTTCTTTTAGCTGTGATGGCAATAGGGGCATGGGAATGGGGACCTTTAATGGGGTTTGCAAGCAAAGGTCGTCGATTGGTTTTTGTCGCGACTACCGTGTCTCTAATTTCACTGCTTTGGTACTTAATTCCATTAAACTCACTTTGGAAGTTTAATATTGATATTACCGAAGGTATTTTATATACCCCTCAATCCTCCGTTGTATGTTTATTATGGATAGCAGTGGCATGGTGGGTATTGTCAGCAATTTTAACCTTGCTATACCCAAAATATAGTAAGTTTTGGTCAAGCCATCGGTCTATTCGAGGTGTTTTTGGTTGGTTAACCTTAGTACCTACTTGGATGGCGTTTATTGTACTTCGCAGCAGCGAATATTCAACAGACCCTTATCATGGTGCGCAATTAGTGATGTTTTTGTTTCTTATGGTTTGGAGTGCTGATGTTGGTGCTTATTTTGTCGGTAAGTCATTAGGTAAACACAAACTTTTGCCAAATGTCAGTCCTGGGAAAACCATTGAAGGGGTTGTTGGTGGAATCATGACTGCTTGTATATTTATTGGTATTGCAGGCTATATTATTGGTTGGAATAGCCAACAGTTTACTACCGTTTTACTGGTTACGGCTCTTATCACCACTGTTTCAGTGTTAGGGGATTTAAATGAAAGCATGTTTAAGCGCCAAGCAGGTATTAAAGACAGTGGTTCTATTTTACCTGGCCATGGCGGGATACTTGATCGTATTGACAGCTTAACGGCAACAGCACCTATATATGCGTTATGTTACATTATGGTTGGTTGGTAAATAGTGTTAAACCCCATGAAGAAAACTCAATTATTACCTCAAAGAAAGCTTTGCATACTAGGCTCTACAGGCTCTATTGGACAAAGCACATTGGATGTTGTTCGTCTACATCGTGATAAATATACTATCGTTAGTTTAGCTGCTAACTCTAGCGTTGATGTAATGTATGACCAGTGTGTTGAATTTGAACCAAAACAAGTTGTGATGGTATCAAAGCCACATGCAGAGCAACTGAAGCAACGTTTAAATTCTCAATCGTTGAAGGTTGAAGTGTTTTTTGGCACTGAAAGCCTAGTTGAAATCGCTCAGTCAGCTTCAACAGACACTGTTATGGCTGCTATTGTTGGCTCGTGCGGATTGTTATCCAGTTTAGCCGCCGTTCGAGCAGGTAAACGTGTTTTATTAGCTAACAAAGAAGCGTTGGTCACCTCAGGTCAAATTTTCATTGATGCGGTGACAGACTCAGGTGCTGAGCTGTTACCCATAGATAGTGAACACAACGCGATATTTCAATGTCTGCCCATGAGTGCCCAGCAACAGTCAAGCACCTGTAATTTATTTGATAGTGGCGTTAGTAAAGTATTATTAACTGGCTCCGGTGGCCCCTTTAGAACTTTAGATAAAAACCAATTAATTAACGTCACGCCTGAGCAAGCATGTGCCCACCCAAATTGGGAAATGGGACGTAAAATTTCTGTTGATTCAGCAACCATGATGAATAAAGGTTTAGAATTTATTGAGGCTAAATGGCTATTTAATTTAAAACCAGAAGATATTCAAGTAGTACTACACCCACAAAGCACGATACATTCGATGGTGCAATATAAAGACGGTTCAGTTATTGCTCAAATGGGTAATCCAGATATGAGAACACCCATTGCTCATGCTTTGGCATTTCCACATCGAATAGACTCGGGCGTAAAACCTCTCGACTTTTTTACTACCGCTGCATTTGAATTTCAAACGGTAGACTTTGAACGCTACCCAAACTTAAAACTAGCTATTGATGCCTGTAAAAGTGGTCAATCGGCATGTACTGTTTTAAATGCTGCTAATGAAATTGCAGTTGATGCATTTTTAAACGAAAAAATTAAATTTACTGATATTTTTAAAATAAATGAAACTTCTGTTAATAAACTTGTCTCACAAGAGGTGAAAGATATTGATGGTGTAGTCGCTTTAGACCAAAGAGCGAGAGATTTTGCTCGGTCATTATTAATCTCTGATGAATTTTTAAATGCTGAGGTTATGAAGTAGTATGGTTGACTTTTTTTGGAACTTAGCATCATTTGTTGTTGCGTTGGGTATATTAGTAACTGTGCATGAGTATGGTCACTTTTGGGTCGCTCGTAAAAATAAGGTTAAAGTGATCCGATTTTCTATAGGTTTTGGTCCTGCACTATGGCGAAAAACAGATAAACTAGGCACAGAGTTTGTTATTGCGTTAATTCCATTAGGGGGTTACGTTAAAATGCTTGATGATCGTGTTGACGATGTTTGTCAGCAAGACCGAAATGTTACTTTCAACGCTAAATCTGTTTATCAACGAATTGCCATTATTGCTGCAGGTCCAATGGCAAACTTTGCTTTTGCTATTTTTGCCTTTTATTTAATGTTTCTCATTGGTGTACCTAGCTTAAAGCCGGTAATTGGTAATGTTGAACTTAACTCTATTGCAAGTGAAGCAAACTTACCTAGCAATGTAGAAATTGTTGAAGTGGCAGGTATTTCGACATCGAACTGGCAAGATGTGAATTTAGCGCTAGTGGGAAAAATTGGCGATGATAGTATTGAGATAAAAACCAAATCGTCTGATAGCCAATACATTAGTACCACGATTTTAGATACTAAGATATGGCCATTTTCACCCGAAAGCTCTTCAGCTTTAACTAGCTTAGGAATTGCTCCTTTTCTCCCCAAAGTTCATAGTGAAATAGTTAATGTTGAAAAAAACAGTCCTGCTGATAAGGCAGGTTTAAAAGTAGGTGATAAATTAATTGCCATTAATGATAAAAAAATTAATGACTCTTGGAAGTTATTTTCAGCGGAAATTAAATTATTTCCAAACACTGAGGTGACAGTTACTATTGAGCGAGATGGAAGAGTTGAACAAGTTAAAGTAACGCCAAAAGGTATTAAGAGAAATAATCAATTAGTGGGATATTTAGGTTTAGGTCCTAAATTTGACCCTTGGCCTGCAGGTCATCAAATTACATTAGCTTATGGGCCAGTTGATGCCATAGGCCAAAGTATTAATCGAACATGGAATCTAGTTGTATTGAGTTTTGATATGATTGGGAAATTGATTACTGGTGATTTGTCGGTGAAAAATTTAAGTGGACCAATTGCCATCGCGCAAGGGGCAGGCAGTAGTGCAGGTTACGGATTTGTCTATTTTTTAGGCTTTTTGGCGTTAATTAGTATTAATTTAGGAATAATTAACCTTTTACCACTACCAGTACTTGATGGCGGGCATTTACTTTATTATCTTATCGAGCTAGTTTCAGGAAAACCAGTTCCAGAAAAGATACAAGAAGTTGGTTTTAAATTTGGCGCCTTAGCTTTATTAGGATTAATGAGTATTGCATTATTTAATGATTTTTCTCGATTATAGTGTAAACAGTTAGATGATAATTTGGTGATATTTCGATGAGTCCTTCCTCAATAGGTGAAGGCTTAACTGTGAAGTTACTGAGTAATAAATAATTTAAAAGAAGTAGCAAAGTAAATATTTATGATAATTAAAAAAATTGCATTAGCCATTTTATTGGGTACGTTAGGTAGCAGTGCGCAAGCAACAGATGACTTTCAAGTTGAAGATATTGAAATTAAAGGTTTGCAGCGAGTTGCTCTTGGTGCCGCATTAACTCATGTTCCCTTTAATATCGGTGATACTTTGAATGATTTTCGCATCTCCCAAGCGATAAAGTCACTTTATAAGTCAGGTCACTTTAATGACATTCGCGTATACCAAGAAGAAAATCGTTTAATTTTTCGTGTCAGAGAAAGAGCTACAATTAGCGAGGTTACCTTTGATGGTAATAGCGACTTAAAAGACGAGCAACTTACCGAAAGTCTTGATGGCAGCAATATACGCGTTGGTGAAACCCTAGATAAAACGATAATTACCGGCATTGAAATGGGGCTGGAGGATTTCTATCACAGTGTTGGAAAATACAACGCTAAAGTAAGAGCAGAAATTGTCCACTTGCCAAGAAATCGAGTGACGCTTAACTTTACTTTTGTTGAAGGTGATGCTGCGGCAATCGAACAAATTAATATTGTTGGTAATGAGCTGTTTAGTGATGAAGAAATTCTTGAACGCGTAGAGCTAACTTTTGGTTCGCCGTGGTGGGATTTTATGGCGCAAGACAGGTATCAAAAACAAACATTGCAAGGTGATATGGAAACTATTAATAGTTTTTACCTTGATAGGGGTTACCTTCGCTTTAAAATAGACAGTACCCAAGTGTCGATGACACCGAACAGAGAAGATGTTTATATTGCGCTTAATGTTACAGAAGGCGAAACATATACGGTAAATGAAGTCGATTTTATTGGTGATATGGCCGGTTTTGAAAATACAATACGTGCAATAAATCCTTTGTCGACTGGCCGCTTATATAACGGTGCAGAAGTTACTTATACCGAAGAAGTCATCAGTAAATTTTTAGGCCGATACGGTTATGCTTACCCTAAAGTTGTTACAATACCAGAAATTAATGATGACGATCACACGGTTAAATTATCAATTAAAGTTGATCCAGGTAAGCGTATTTACGTTAATCAAGTCACTTTTAAAGGCAATGCTGTAACTGCAGATCACGTATTAAGACGAGAATTACGTCAAATGGAAGGAGCTTGGCTATCAAATAGCTTAGTTGAAAACTCTAAAGCTTGGCTTTCTCGCTTACCCTATCTGGAACAAGTTGAGTTTGAAATTAATCAACTCCCTAATGAAGAAGACCTTGTTAATGTCGACTTTATAGTAAAAGAACAACCTTCAGGCTCATTTACTGCCGGTGTTGGTTATGGCTCAACGACAAAATTAAGTTTGAATGCAGGTATTCAACAAAATAATTTTCTAGGAACGGGTAATCAACTTGCCTTCAACGTTGGTACTAATACTTATTCTAAAAGTGTCAGTATTTCTTATACCGATCCCTATTTTACTGTTGATGCAACTTCGTTAGGTGGACAAATTTATTTTAATGAATTTGATGCTGGCCAAGCAAACTTGGTTGATTACAATAATAGGACTTATGGTATAGGTGCTAATTTAGGTTTTAGGGTTGATGAGTACCTAAGATTAAACTTTGGTATCGGTTATAAACATAATGGTATAACTCGTCTTGAAGCTTATGAGCAAATTCAAAAGTTTTATGATATTTACTCGGATCCTCTACACCCAGATGCGGCGTTAGAATTTGAAACTATCGATTTAAATACATCACTTACGCGAACAACATTAAATCGCGGTACATTTCCAACTGCAGGCTCTCAACAAAGTGTTTCTTTTAAAGCAACAACGCCTGGTTCAGATGTACAGTATTTTAAATTTAATTTAAATTCTAAATGGTATTTCCCACTAACTCGCGATCAGAGTTGGACTATTTTAGCTCGATTTGATTTAGGTTACGGTAATGGTTATGGAAAGGTTAATGGGAACGATCAAATTTTACCATTTTGGGAAAACTTCCGTGTCGGTGGTCCAGATACTTTACGGGGATTTGAAACCAATATTGTAGGCCCTCGTGCAATTTATCGTTATCCAACGGCTATTGATGGTAGTCCTGATGGTGTTGGTGGTGGTGGTTGTTGCCTAGGTCCTGATCATGACACAATTCAAGTTTCAACACGCTCGGTAGGTGGTAATGTAATGGGTCTTGCGGGGTTAGAGCTTATTGTTCCAACACCATTTTTAGATGAAGGTTTTTCTAATAGTGTTCGTACCAGTATTTTTATTGATGCCGGTAATGTTTGGGACAGTGAATTTAACCTTGACGATTATGATGATTTATACGAGGATGAGTTCAATAAAATTGGTGATTATGGCACGCCAAACACTTATCGTAGTTCTGCAGGTCTTTCACTTCAGTGGTTATCGCCGATGGGACCAATGATTTTTAGTTTTGCTAAAGCATTAAGACACGAAGAGGGTGATGATACTAGCTTCTTTAGCTTTAATATTGGTAAAACTTTTTAATATAAACAATGAGTACAAGGCATTTTGTCTTTACTTTGTAAACTAACAATTAAATAACTGACAAGATTCAGCGTAATTACTAGGAGATAACATTGAAAAAATTTATTAAATCTATTGTCTTAACTACAGCAGCTTCAAGCTTTTTATTAGCAGGGGCAGCCATGGCTGCAGATCAAAAAATTGCAGTAGTTAATTTTCAAGAAGTTATGGGGAAAATCCCTCAAACTGCGGCTGTTATGCAGTTACTTGAAGCAGAATTTAAAGATGAGCAAACATTGATTTCTCAACTAGAAAAAGATATTAAGTATTATCAAGAAAAGATTAAGCGTGATGGCGCACTAATGGCTCCTAAAGAAAAAGAAGAGCTTGAAAAGAAAATTGGAACTTTATATCAAGATTACCAAGTTAAAGGTAAAGCTTTACAACAAAAAGCGGGTCAACGCCAGGGCGAAGAACAAAATAAAATTATCGCACTTGTCCGCCAAGCTGTTGATAATATTGCTGCTAAAGGTAAGTATGACCTAGTACTTGAGCAAAAAGCAGTAGTATTTGTTAAACCATCACTTACGATTACGGATCAAGTCGTAGAGCAAGTGAGCAAACTTAAATAATTTTTTATTATCCTAGTTTGCACTATTGGACGAAAATATTTAAATTAAATATTTTCGTCTTTTTAGTTTTAAAACCGAGTAGAATACAGATAAATATCCCACTTCCTTCAAGTTAATTTTGGGTGAAATCAATTATTATGAATTATACCTTAGTAGAAATAGCTGAAAAAATTGACGCAACAATAGTTTATGCGAACAACAATAGTGAAGTGACTACTGAAATTACAAGTATTGCAACATTAGAAAGTGCAGGTAAAGGACAGATAGCTTTTTTAGCTAACAATAAATACAGCGATCAACTTTCTGAAACTCACGCCACTGCGGTAATTATTAATCAAGACAGTGTTGAAGCATGTCAAACCAATGCGTTGGTAATGGACAACCCTTATGTTGGTTACGCCCTAGTGGCTCAACTACTTGACACTACTCCAGCTCCAGCACATGAAATTCATGCAAGTGCCATTATAAGCTCAGATGTTAATATCGGATTAAATGTTTCTATTGGTGCAAATAGCGTTATTGAGGCTGGTGTAAGCCTTGGTGATTGCGTGTGTATTGGCGCAAATTGTTTTATTGGGAAAAACTCAACAATAGGTGATAATACTTCACTGTGGTCAAATGTTAGTATTTACCACAAGACTGAGATTGGCCAAAATTGCTTAATTCAAGCCAATACTGTAATTGGCAGTGATGGCTTTGGCTATGCTAAAAATAATGGGCAATGGTTAAAAATCCCACAACTGGGTAGTGTTATTATTGGTAACAGGGTTGAGATCGGCGCTAGTACCACCATTGATAGAGGAGCGATAGCTAATACTATTATAAAAGATGGTGTTATTTTGGATAACCAAATACAAATAGCTCATAATGTTGTGATTGGTGAAAATACGGCTATTGCTGCATGTAGTGTTATTGCAGGAAGTACAACGGTTGGAAAAAATTGTACGGTGGCTGGCTTAGTTGGTATAAATGGTCATATAAATATTGTTGATGGTTGTGTATTTACTGGTATGACAATGGTGACAAAAAACATTGTTAAGCCTGGTGTTTATTCTTCAGGAATGCCAGCTGCTGATAATAAAGAATGGAATAAAACCAATGCTAGAATAAGGAAATTAGAGTCATTGACAAAGCGAGTTAAAGAATTAGAAGGTCAGTTGAGCTTATTACAAAATTAATAAGTAGGTATGGCCTTACAAGAAAATGAATAATTAAACCTATTTTAAAAGGAATAAAAATTTGGATATCCCAAAAAACGTTATTGAAATTCAAGAAATTCAGTCAATTATACCGCATCGCTACCCGATGTTATTAGTTGACCGAGTACTTGATTATCAACCAGGGAAATGGTTGCACGCAATTAAAAATGTTTCAATAAATGAGCCTGTTTTTAATGGCCACTTTCCTGATTTGTCGATTTTTCCTGGTGTGATGATTTTAGAAGCTTTAGCTCAAGCCACCGGTATTTTGGGTTTTAGAAGTACTGAAGGGCGCGGCGAAAATGAAATGTACTTATTTGCCTCAATTGACAAAGCACGTTTTAAAAAACCCGTAGTGCCAGGTGACACACTTCATTTGCATGTTGACTTTATTAAAGAACGTCGGGGTATGTGGAAATTTTATGGCGAAGCAAAAGTAGATGGAAAAGTAGTTTGCTCTGCTGAATTAATGTGTGCGAGACGAGCTGTATAGTTTAAGTTAGTCACATTACGTTTTGATATTTTCGTTTATTACTATTTGAGTTAAAAAACATGATACATCCACAAGCTATTGTTGAGCCTAGTGCTCAAGTCGGTGAAAATGTCACTATTGGTCCTTGGAGTTATATCGGAGAAGGCGTTATTATTGGTGATAACTGCGAGATAAATTCTCATGTTGTCATTAAAGGCCCTACAAGTATTGGTAAAGGAAATCGATTTTTTCAATTTGCCAGTATTGGTGAAGAGTGCCAAGATTTAAAATATGACGGTGAACCCACTGAGTTAGTGATTGGTGATAATAATACTTTTCGAGAAAGCTGTACAATTCATCGAGGAACGATTCAAGATAACAGTTTAACGCAAATTGGTAGTAACAATTTGTTTATGGCTTACACTCATGTTGCTCATGATTGCATTGTTGGTGATAACTGTATTATGGCTAACAATGCATCAATAGCAGGCCATGTACATCTTGGTGATAATGTTATTATTGGTGGAATGTCGGGGATTCATCAATTTTGTCATATAGGTCCCCACAGCTTTATTGCTGCCAATGCCTTGGTATTAAAGGATGTTCCTGCATTTGTTATGGCTTCAGGACATCCTGCAAAACCATTTGGTTTAAACTCTGAAGGCTTAAAGCGCCGAGGTTTTGAAAAGGAAACTATTGCCAATATTAAGAGAGCTTATAAACAAGTTTATCGTAAAGGCTTAACGGTTAGTGAAGCGCTCGAGTCAGTGGAAGAATTGGCAAAACAAACACCAGAAGTGAATGTTTTTACTGATATTGTTAAAAACTCAACTCGCGGTATTATTCGATAATTTTGATTGATGACTATAAAGCTAACTTTTACGTTAGCTTTGCTTTTTTTCATTTAATTATATTCTTTTATTTTTAAACCCAAACTGCGAATACATCATTAATGAGCTATTCAGATATTTCTTACGTAAATACTCCCCCCGTTATCGCTATTGTTGTTGGTGAACATTCAGGCGATACTTTAGGGGAAGGATTAATACTTGCACTGAAAAAAATCTATCCCAATGCTAAGTTTATCGGTATCGGTGGGCCTAAAATGAAGGCTATTGGTTTTGAAAGTCTCTTTGTTATGGACGAGCTTTCTGTGATGGGTATATTTGAAGTTTTAGGCCGTCTGCGCCGATTATTGTATATTAGAAAGTCACTTACTGAATATTTCAGCCAAAATAAACCGGATGTCTTTATTGGTATTGATGCCCCTGATTTTAATATTACCCTTGAGCAACGATTAAAAAAGCAACATATTAAAACCGTACATTATGTCAGTCCTTCAGTTTGGGCTTGGCGCGAAAAACGAGTCTTTAAAATAGCTAAAGCCACCAATATGGTTCTATCCCTATTGCCATTTGAAAAAGCATTTTACGATAAACATCAAATTCCGTGTACTTTTGTTGGCCATTCATTAGCGGATGATATTCCTATGGTGTCTGATAAAAATTTAGCTCGAAAAGCATTAAACTTACCTGAGAACTGTAAAATCCTCGCTTTAATGCCTGGTAGCCGGGGAGGTGAGCTCTCACGCTTAGTTGCCCCGTTTTTAGCTACAGCCGAACAACTCTATAAGGAAGCATTACAAAACAAACAAGAGCTGATATTTGTTGTGCCAATGATCAGTAAAAAAAGAGCTGAGCAATTCAAAGAGTTACAAAAAGAGCACTCAGCACAATTACCAATAACCGTTATTATTAATGATACTCAATCGGTGATGGCTGCGAGTGATTGTTTACTAATGGCTTCAGGTACTGTTGCCCTAGAAGCGGCTTTGATCAAACGACCTATGGTTGTCTGTTATAAATTTAACCCATTAACCTATCACTTGTTTAAAGGTTTTGTGAAATTAAAATGGTTCTCTTTACCAAATTTATTGGCTAACAAAACCTTAGTACCAGAATTATTACAAAATGAAGTGACGGCTGAGAATATACTTCCTTTAGTTCATGACAGACTATATCAAGATCAGACAAAGTTAAATGAAGAGTTTATTCATATACACCAAACACTGAAACAAAATGCTAGTGAAAAATCAGCCCTAGCAGTAGTTGAGTTGATGTCATCATGACAGAAAATAAAGTAAAACAAGTTAAAATATCAACTAAAAAAACAGCGACTAAAGTCATTAAAAAACCATTACCGGCTTTTGAGTACCCTATTGCTTATTGTATCGCTGGTGTTGATGAGGTCGGTCGTGGACCACTTGTTGGCGATGTTGTTACCGCTGCAGTTATTTTGGATCCGGATAATCCGATCGAAGGGTTAATGGATTCAAAGAAACTCTCAGAGAAAAAAAGGCAGCATCTGTCTGAGCTAATAAAACAAAATGCAATCGCTTATTCGATTGGGCGCGCCTCACCTGAAGAAATCGATACTTTGAATATTTTGCACGCCACTATGCTTGCGATGCAACGAGCAGTAGCAGGTTTGAGCGTTACCCCTGACTTTGTTTTAGTGGATGGCAATCGATGCCCTTCATTTGGCTCTCAAGGAGAAATTCCTAGTCAGGCTGTTATTAAAGGTGATGATCGGGTTAGTGAAATTAGTGCCGCATCTATCTTAGCCAAGGTGGTTCGTGATGATGAAATGATTGCTTTGGACAAACTTCACCCTGAATACGGTTTTGCTAAACATAAAGGTTATCCTACCAAGGCACACCTTGAGAATATTATTATTCATGGTGTTTTAGACTGTTATCGACAAAGTTTTAAGCCTGTTGCAAAAGTATTGGCAAGTTCAAAAGCCTTTAATGAAGAGTATGCTAAAAATAATGGTGGTAGTTGTTAATGTCAGATGTCATTGAAAATAATACCGTTCACGCTGAACTGCAACAAGAAAACGTTAGTCAAGAGCCAAGCTTTATTCATTTAAGAGTCCATAGTGATTTCTCAATGTGCGATGGCTTAAAAAAAGTAAAACCCATTATTGCTAAAGCATCTGAATTAAATATGCCTGCTTTAGCCTTAACTGACCAAACAAACTTATGTGGTTTGGTTAAGTATTATCATGCTGCTCATGGGGCTGGTATGAAGCCTATTATAGGTTGTGACTTTTGGGTGAAAAGCGAAGAATTAGAAGATGAATTATTTCGATTAGTTATCATTGCTACCGATAATGATGGTTACAAAAACTTAACTGAATTAATTTCAAAAGCTTATATGCGTGGTCATCTACAAGGCAGAGCAGTATTAGATAAACAATGGTTAATTGAATATAAAAAAGGGTTAATAATACTTTCTGGTGGGCGTGAAGGCGACATTGGTAAAGGGCTACTTAAAGGTAACCATGATCTTGTTGAACAATCGGTGAGTTTTTATAAACAGCACTTTGATAATTGCTTTTATTTAGAATTAATCCGCACAGGTCGAGACAATGAAGAAAATTATTTGCACTTGGCGGTGGAGTTAGCCGGTCAAACAGGCTTACCTGTAGTCGCCACCAATGAAGTTGTATTCCTAGCGCCAGAAGACTTTGACGCCCATGAAATTAGAGTAGCTATACATGATGGGTTTACTCTAGATGATAAAAGAAGGCCTAAACTTTATAGCACTCAGCAATATTTGCGCTCTGCAGACGAAATGGCTGAGCTTTTTATTGATATCCCTGAAGCATTAGAAAACACTGTTGAAATAGCTAAACGCTGTAATGTAACCGTAACTTTAGGTGAGTATGTACTACCTGACTTTCCTACCGAAGGTCTTGAAATAAATGACTTTTTTATTAAAGTATCTGAAGAAGGCTTAGAAAAAAGACTTAAGCAACTATTTGATACAACAGCGGATAATTTTTCCGAAATAAGAAAACCTTACGATGAACGACTTGCGATTGAGCTAAAAGTTGTTAATAACATGGGATTCCCTGGGTACTTCTTGATTGTTATGGAATTTATTCAATGGAGTAAAGATAATAATATTCCTGTTGGCCCTGGCCGTGGCTCAGGAGCGGGGTCGTTAATTGCTTATGCCTTAGATATTACCGATCTTGATCCTCTTGAGTTTGATTTATTATTCGAGCGTTTCTTAAATCCTGAAAGGGTTTCAATGCCCGATTTTGATATCGATTTTTGCATGGACAGACGTGATGAAGTTATTGATCATGTTGCTGAGCTTTATGGTCGTGATGCGGTATCACAAATTATTACTTTTGGTACTATGGCGGCAAAGGCGGTTATCCGTGATGTCGGTCGAGTTTTAGGCCATCCTTATGGTTTTGTTGACCGGATTTCTAAATTAATTCCGCCCACCCCCGGTATGACGTTAGCTAAAGCCTTTGAAGAAGAGCCAAAGTTACCGGAAGTTTATGCGCAAGACAGTGAGGTTAAAGACCTTATTGATATGTGTCGTATTCTTGAAGGTACTACCCGAAATGCAGGGAAACATGCTGGTGGTGTTGTTATTTCGCCAACCACAATAACTGACTTTGCACCGCTATATTGTGATGATGAAGGCAAAAACCCGGTTACTCAATTTGATAAAAATGATGTTGAAGATGCAGGGCTAGTAAAATTTGATTTCTTAGGGCTTCGTACGTTAACAATATTGCAGTGGGCAATTGAAATGGCAGATGAAAAACTGCTAAAAGCAGGCGAAGATCCCATTGATATTACCGAGATTCCTCTTGAGGATCCTGCTAGTTATAAAGTATTACTTAAATCTCAAACCACCGCTGTTTTCCAGTTAGAATCAAGTGGCATGAAGTCGTTAATAGCCAAACTAAAACCTGATTGCTTTGAAGATATTATCGCCTTGGTTGCCTTGTTTAGACCCGGACCATTACAGTCAGGCATGGTTGATAACTTTATTGAACGTAAACATGGTCGAGAGGCGGTTAGCTACCCTGATGAAACTTGGCAACATATTGATTTAAAACCGATACTTGAACCAACTTACGGTATTATTCTATACCAAGAACAAGTTATGCAAATTGCCCAAGTACTCGCCGGTTATTCACTTGGTGGCGCTGATATGTTGCGTCGTGCTATGGGGAAGAAAAAACCCGAAGAAATGGCAAAACAGCGAGCTGGTTTTGAAGAAGGTGCGATAAATCGTGGTGTAGATGGCGAGCTAGCGATGAAAATCTTCGATCTGGTGGAAAAATTCGCCGGTTATGGCTTTAACAAATCCCACTCTGCCGCCTATGCATTAGTTTCTTATCAAACATTGTGGATGAAAACACATTTTCCTGCCCCCTTTATGGCAGCGGTAATGTCTGCTGATATGGATAATACTGAAAAAATTGTCATTCTTGTTGATGAGTGTGAAAACATGGGCATAGATTTATTACCTCCTGATGTTAATGCAGGAGCATATAAATTTGCCGTTAATGATGATAATCAAATTGTTTACGGTATTGGTGCTGTTAAAGGTGTTGGTGAAGGACCTATAGAAGCAATTATTGAGGCTCGCAATACCGGTGGACCTTTTGTTGATTTATTTGACTTTTGCGCACGTTTAGATCTTAAAAAGACCAACAAAAGAATTTTAGAAAAACTCATAAAGTCAGGAGCAATGGATAATTTAGGGCCTAAAAGTGATAAAGGTCCACATCGAGCGGCATTATTTGAAACGCTACCCGATGCCATTCGTGCTGCGGACCAACATGCTAAAGCTCAAGCATTAGGGCAAGAGGATTTATTTGGCTTAATTAATGAAGAGCCTAATGATACCCGGCAAGCCTTTAAAAATTGTGCATATTGGCCTGAAGAAATTTGGTTAGAAGGTGAAAAAGAAACACTAGGCTTGTATCTAACTGGTCATCCTATTAATCGTTATTTAGCTGAAATTAAGCACTATGGCTCTGGGCGTTTAGTTAGTCTCCAACCAAAAGGAAAGGATAACCTTTCAGTAGCGATAGGTTTAGTGATTGGTGTACGAGTATTAGTAAACAAACGAGGTCGACGATGGGCTTTAGTTACGTTAGATGATAAAAGTGCTCGAATGGATATCCGCTTGTTTCCTGACGATTATGATACCTTTGCCGATATCTTAACAACGGATGCAATTTTGGTCTGTAAAGGACAGGTCAGCTTTGATGATTACTCCGGAGGTATTACAATGACCGCCCGAGATATTATGACCATAGCTGATGCTCGTGAAACTTATGTGAAGTCACTTGATATAAACGTTAATAAATCATTGATACCAGATACTTTTATTGAAGACTTTACTAAGGTATTATCGCCTTATAAAGATGGGACTTGCCCTATTCGAGTATACTATCAGCGTGAAGAAGCACGAGGCATGTTGGAATTAGGTGTACAGTGGCGAGTAACACCAGCAGATTTATTGTTATATGAGTTAAAAGTTTTACTCGGTGATGATAATATAGCACTACAGTTTTAGAGAGCTATTGGTTTAAATAGCGAGTTGTTTAATAAGCGTTATTTAAACGGGTAGGTGAAAACAACGTTTATATTGTTGTTGATTACATATTTATCATCTTGATGATTAAAGTTAACAGATATCGTTAGCAGTAAATTTAATATATTAAGTCAGGATGAAATCATTTTTATAAGAATTAGGTAAATTTAAATGTCATTAAATTTTTTAGATTTTGAGCAACCCATTGCAGAGCTTGATGCAAAAATTGAAGAATTAACGTTAGTTAATACCGGCCAAGATCTTGATTTAGATCTTGAAGAGCAAATTTCTCAATTGCGTGAAAAAAATAAAGAACAAACAAAAAAGATTTTTTCGAACCTTGATCCGTGGCAAACAGCAAGAGTTGCTCGCCATCCGCAGCGCCCATTCACTCTAGATTATATTCCTCGCATATTTACTGAGTTTGACGAGTTAGCTGGTGATCGCGCTTATGCCGACGATAAAGCTATTGTCGGCGGCACGGCTCGTTTAGATGGTATACCTGTGATGATTATAGGTCATCAAAAGGGGCGTTCAACGGCTGAAAAAGTAAAGCGCAACTTTGCTATGCCACGCCCAGAAGGTTACCGTAAAGCTTTACGATTAATGGAAATGGCTGAACGCTTTAATATGCCTATTATCACTTTCATTGACACACCAGGTGCATATCCAGGTGTAGGCGCTGAAGAGCGTGGACAAAGTGAGGCAATTGCTCGTAACTTAAAAGTGATGGCGCGCTTAACAGTGCCAATTGTTTGTACAGTTATCGGTGAAGGTGGCTCAGGTGGTGCATTAGCCATTGGTGTTGGTGATCGCGTTAATATGCTGCAATATGCAACTTACGCAGTTATATCTCCTGAAGGTTGTGCTTCTATTTTATGGAAGACAGCAGAAAAAGCGCCTATAGCGGCTGAAGCCATGGGAATAACGGCAGAGCGTATAAAAGGACTCGATTTAATTGATAACATTGTTGAAGAGCCTTTAGGTGGCGCGCATCGTGATATGGACTTGATGGCAGCACAATTGAAACAACGTTTAAAAACTGATCTTAATGACTTACAGAGTTTGTCAAAAGATGAATTAGTTGATAAACGTTACGATCGTTTAATGTCATTTGGTTATTGCTAATCAAGACAGCTCTGTCAGTTTAGTTGTTTTAATAAAGCTAAACTGGCAAGTTCAACTCCTCTAATCTATGTCACTTATTCAAACTAATTTAAGTCAGTTTTTTAAAACCTTCCCCGAACGGCCAATCGTTGTTGCGTATAGCGGTGGTATCGATTCTCAAGTATTACTTCATGCGCTGTCACAATTAAAACTTCAAAACCTACTGGCCAATGATCTTTCTGTTTGTCATATCAATCATGGTTTAAGTTGTAATGCTACTACTTGGCAACACGCTGCCGAAAAGTATTGCCAACAACTCTCTTTGCCGATAAAAGTCGTTGAGGTGAACATAAAAGAAATTGTTGGTGAAAGTTTAGAAGCATTAGCCCGCGAGGCAAGATATAAAGCAATTAAGGCAAATACTCCAACAAATGCACTTATTGTGACAGGCCATCATTTAGATGATCAAAGTGAAACTTTTTTATTAGCGTTAAAAAGAGGAGCAGGCTTAAAGGGTTTATCTGCTATGGCAGAAACGGTTAAGTTGCATTTTGGATCATCACTAGTATCAAAAACTGAGCCAAATCAGCAATTATTAGTGAGGCCCTTACTTGAAGTATCTAGAAAAGAGATCAAAAGTTATGCATTAACACATAAATTAACTTGGGTAGAAGATGAGTCTAATAAAGATCTTCGTTTTGATCGAAACTTTATACGCCATCAAATTATGCCATTGCTAACTAAACGCTGGCCAGCAATGTTAACAACCATTAAACGCAGTAGTGAGCACTGCCAAGAAGGGCAGTTGTTATTAACAGAGCTTGCCCAGCAAGATTTGATCAGTTGTCAGCTATCAGTATCAAGTTTATCGGTTAATGAGTTAATTAAATTATCACCAGCAAGGTTTAATAACCTAGTGCGCTATTTTCTTGAAATAAACCATTGTTTAATGCCAAGTACTAAGCAATTGCAGCAAATCCAGCTTCAACTGTTGGCGGCAAGTGATAAATCACCTGAAATTAAAGTATCAAGTTATTGGTTGAGGCGCTTTAAAGGGGCGTTAATTATCACGCCTGATTATCAAAAACTAACTAGTTGGCAGCATCATTTTTCACCAGATAAATTAGAAAGTGCCGAACAAGTTATTAAACTTCCTGATAATTTAGGGCAACTCTGTTTTGATCTAGGGACTAACGATAGCAATAATCAACAAATTTCCAGCGATGAATTTGATATAGTTCAATACCTGACACCTCCGGATTCTACTCAACAAATTACTGTTCGGTTTTCTCATGATAACCCCAAATGTTTACCAGACTTTCGCCAGCATTCCCGTGAATTAAAAAAAGTCTTACAAGAACTCAGTATTGCGCCTTGGCAAAGAAAAAGAATTCCCTTTATTTATTATGACAATGTACTTGTTAGTGCTGTTGGTCATTTTATCTGTAAAGAATTTTTTGCAAAAGAAGGGAGCAGAGCGATTATTTTATCTTGGAATAAGATAAACTCGGCTATTAATAACTAGACTTTATAGGCTAGAAGATGGTAAAAATCTCTTATACATTCTAATACCAATTGAAATAAACATTCGGCCATTTAATAACAATCTAAATAGGCCTATTTATTAATTTAATTGGGATAATAAAAATAAGAATCATAATGACCAGTGAAAACCCTTCTGTTTTAAAAAAAATCCAATCAATCAATATCGTGAATCAAATTATCATTGCCATCGTCATAGGTGGACTATTAGCAGTAATAGCGCCAGAAATAGCTAAATCTTTCTCGATGTTAGGTAGTTTGTTTGTGAATGCCCTTAAAGCGGTTGCACCTATTTTAGTATTGGTATTAGTTGCTTCGTCAATTGCCAACCAAAAAGAGAATAGCGATGCTAATTTAAAACCGATTGTTGGCCTTTATTTAGTGGGTACTTTAAGTGCCGCATTAGTTGCAGTTACTTTAAGTTTTATCTTTCCTGTAACGTTAACGTTAGACCTAGTTGGAGCCCAAGCTAACCCTCCACAGGGACTGGGTGAAGTATTGTCAACGCTTGCTTATAAGATTGTTGATAATCCTATTAATGCCGTTGCTACAGGTAATTTTATTGGTATTCTAGCTTGGGGGTTAGGGTTAGGTTTTGCCTTAAAAAAATCAAATGAGTCAAGTAAAGCCATGGTTCATGACTTAGCTGATGCCGTTTCAAGTATCGTTAAAATTGTTATTCGTTTTGCGCCACTGGGTATTATGGGGTTAGTAGCAAATACCATTGCGACAACAGGGTTTAAAACGTTAGGGGAATTTAGCCATTTAGTGCTTCTTTTACTAAGTGCTATGTTAATTATTGCCTTGGTTGTTAATCCGATAATTGTTTATATTATCACTCGTAAAAACCCATACCCATTAGTTTTAACTTGCTTAAAAGAGTCGGGGATTACTGCATTCTTTACCAGAAGCTCAGCAGCAAATATTCCAGTCAATATGGAGTTATGTGAAAAGTTAGCTTTACATGAAGATACTTATTCTGTGTCAATACCGTTAGGAGCAACGATCAATATGGCGGGAGCGGCAATTACTATTACCGTATTAACACTAGCAACAGCGAGTACGTTAGGTATCGAAGTAGACTTTGCAACGGCAATTTTATTGAGTGTTATTGCTTCTGTCTCAGCCTGTGGTGCTTCTGGCGTTGCTGGAGGCTCATTACTGTTAATACCACTCGCGTGTGGCTTGTTTGGTATTAATAACGATATTGCGATGCAAGTAGTTGCCATTGGTTTCATTATCGGTGTTATTCAAGATTCAGCCGAAACGGCACTTAATAGTTCTACCGATGTTGTTTTTACCGCAGCAGCTTCTCATCATATAACCAAAAATTTATAGCTTTAACTAATCGGCTTAGCTCAGCCGTTCAATCAAAACATGGAGATAATTTATGTTTTGGTTGAATTATTTGAGTGTATGTTTGTCCTATTTTAAACATGAAAGTTATTTAATTGATAAATAGCTGAATTTTAAAGGACTAACTATGCTCAATCGTTTTATCGTATTAGTAATATCACCATTTTTCTTATTCATTTCAAGTGTGCAAGCTTTTTCAAGCCAATCGATTTTTTCTATTTATAATATTGAAACACCATTTACCATTAGCCAACCCATAATTGCTGCTAATTTAATTGATAACGCTGATAATCATTCTGCTGATGAGTTGCTGGCAATTGGTGTAGATGATCAAAAGCAAACGTGGTTGGCTATTTATATTTTTGATGGTAAATCACAAAATTATCGGGTATACAGCAAACAAATAATACCCAAAAAGTACTTTGCTTATGACCTTAGTGATTTTGTTAAAGAAGATAAAAATAAATTACGGTCACTTTACTTTTTAGGCAAAGATGAAGTCGTTACGTTTAGGATGGCACCATCAATAAATAATAATGAAACCACTAATAGTTTTGAATTAAAGCAAAAAGTTAACTCGATGTATTTAGTTAATACGGCTGACTTTATTAATGCTAAAGATTTTATCAAAGACTTAAACCAAGATGGGGTTGATGATATTTATTTACCTCATTTTGAACAAATGAATTTATGGCTTTCTCAACCTTGTGGTCAATTACATTTTCAGTTATTACCGTTACCCCCATTTATTGAGCACGACAATGCCAAAGTTACCTTTAATCAAAGAGCTTTATTTTTTGCTGACTTTAATTTTGATGACAAAACAGATATAGCTTGGATTAAACAGGGCCGTATTAACTATTTTTCCCAAACAGAAACCGGTTTATTCTTAGAGCTTAGCAAAGAAGTTATTTTAAATAATACTATCTATGGCTTAAATTGGTGGAATATTCGAGAGCCTGATGGTGATAATTTAGATCAAAGTAAATTGGCTCATAGAATGGTAGAACAAATCAAAGATGTTAATGGCGATGGTATTGTTGACATGATTGTACGTTATACCCAAAGTTCAGGAGTATTAGAGCGTAGTAATGATTATGAGTTTTATTTTGGCCAAAAGATTACTACAGCTGATATCAATAAAGTCACTTTTCAAGCTCAACCCAATACAGTGATACAGGCAGAAGGGACGTTAACGGGGTTAAATATTATTGATATTAACAATGATAATAAGTTTGAAGTCATGCTTTCTTCGTTTGAGCTTAGTTTATCCAATATTATTGGGGCATTGATCTCTGGTGGTATAGATCAAAATGTACTGCTATTTTCATTAAATTCACAAAATAGCTTTGAAGATAAACCAATCGCGAGTAAAGAAGTGGAGTTAAGTTTTAGTTTAAGTAATGGCAGAAGTGGCCAGCCTATTGTACAGATCGCTGATATTGATGGAGATGGTTTACAAGATTTAATGTTATCCGATGATGAAGATACACTCGAAGTTTATTTAGGAAAAAAAGGAAAACGTAAATTCGCTAAAAAAGCATTAAGACAAGAAATGTTATTAGCAAAAGATGGTCAATATATACAAAGTCATGATATGAACCTTGATGGCAAACAAGATTTTATCATGTCGTATACCCGATTAGATGAGGGGTCATTACTCAATAACTTCACTGTACTAATGGCTAATTAGGGGCCCGTAAAATTTGATAAACCTTAGTAATTTGGGTTTAGTTCGACGGTATTGTATAAATCGTTTTTCAATTATAGGACTTATAGTCTTTGAGTTAGTTACTTGGAAGCCAAGCTTTTGATAAAAGCTTGCCATGTTACTGTTTGAAAAACAGGTAACAGATGAATAGTTACATTCAATATTTTTAACTAATTGAGTTGCTAGCCCTTGTTTTTGAAACTGCTTATCAATCACCAAGGCGTGTAAAAATGCCTGCTGGTTATTACTTTCAATGAAAGAAATGATAACTGAGCCAATGATAGTATCGCTTGATTTTATAAAATAGCAGTGATCAAAGCCAATAAAATTGGCTGAATACTTCTGTTGTTTATAAAATCGTTTAATGGCCTTTTTATCTTGTTTTTTTGCAGTTACAACCGTATAAGTTACTGTATTGTCCATGTTAGATATTTTTTATGAGATTAAAGTGAAATAGTCAGTTTTCTGACTATTTCCTAACTTAATGTGCTTGGTATTATTTACACTCGAAGTGCTTTTTCTCCACGAGCTATACCTACACAGCCTGATCGAACAGACTCAATAATCTCTGTTTCATTGGCAAGTATCTCGATGAAAGCATTGAGCTTATCAGCATCACCGGTGAGTTCGATAGTATATATTTGTTTGCCAATATCAATAATAGAACCTCTAAATATATCAGTGATACGTTTAACTTCAGTACGTGTTTTATCACTCATCGCTAATACTTTAATTAGTAACAATTCACGCTCTATATGTTTTCTATCAGTGATGTCTGAGATTTTAATAACATCAATTAACTTGTTGACTTGTTTTACAATTTGCTCAAGAACTTTATCATCACCTTTAGTTGCAATGGTAATACGAGAAAGACTTCTGTCTTCAGTGGGGGCAACGGTTAAACTTTCAATATTAAACGCACGTTGAGAAAATAAACCCACAATACGCGACAACGAACCAGGTTCATTTTCTAATAAAATAGCTAAAATTCGACGCATTATACTTTTACTCCTTTTTTGATCCACATATCATCAATTGCACCTGTTTTAATTTGCATTGGGTAGACATGTTCATGTTCATCTACAGCAACATCGACAAAAACTAATTTATTTTTAATTGAAAATGCTTGTATTAACTTTTCATCAAGTTCATCTAGTGAATCGATTTGTATGCCTACATGGCCGTAAGCTTCAGCTAATTTAACAAAGTTAGGAATTGATTCCATATAAGAAGAAGAGTGGCGTCCACCATAAACCATGTCTTGCCACTGTCGAACCATGCCTAATGAGCGGTTATTTAAAGTGATAATAACAACAGGTAAGTTATATTGTAAACAGGTAGATAGCTCTTGAATATTCATCTGAATTGAGCCATCACCAGTGATACAAATTACATGACTTTCAGGGAAGGCTAATTTAACTCCCATCGCAGCAGGCAATCCAAATCCCATGGTACCTAAACCACCTGAATTGATCCATTGGCGCGGTTTAGCAAAGGGATAATATTGTGCGGCGAACATTTGGTGCTGACCTACGTCAGAGCAAACATAGGCTTCACCTTTAGTGATTTTGTACATTGACTCAATAACCCGTTGTGGCTTTATTTTATTGCCTTCTTGTATATAACTTACACTTTTAACACTGCGCCACTTTTCAATTTGTTGCCACCAAAGGTCTAATGATTCTTGATCAGGTTCAAAATCACTTGTTGCTAATTCATCAAGTAATTGTTGCATGACAATATCAACTAAACCAACAATAGGAATATGGGCGTTTATGGTTTTAGAAATAGAAGTGGGATCAATATCGACATGAATAATAGTAGCGTTAGGGCAAAACTTTTTAACGTTATTGGTAACTCTGTCGTCAAACCTAGCGCCAAGGGCTAAAATGACATCTGCGGTTGCCATCGCTTTATTTGCTTCTAAACTACCATGCATACCTAACATGCCAATATAATTATCATGGATACCCGATATACCGCCTAAACCCATAAGGGTATTTGTTATAGGAGCTTTTAACTTTTCAGTTAACTCGGTTAAAAGCTCGGAAGCATTAGCTAAAACGATGCCTCCTCCTGAATAAATCACCAGCTTTTTAGCCGTCGATATAGCTTTGACTGCTTTTTTTATCTGTTTAGTGTGCCCTTTACTTGTTGGGTTGTAAGAGCGCATTTTGATATTTGTATCTATATTAAAGGCAGCTTTATTTTCAGGTATTAATATATCTTTTGGTAATTCAACAACGACCGGGCCTGGTCGTCCGGTATTAGCTATATAAAATGCTTTGGCGATGATATTGGGGATTTCCTCAACACTTCTACAATTAAAGCTATGTTTTACAATAGGGCGCGAACATCCAACAATATCTGTTTCTTGAAAGGCGTCATCACCAATTAGAGAGCTTGCTACTTGCCCTGCTAATACCACCATAGGGATGGAGTCCATGTAAGCAGTGGCAATACCTGTTACACAGTTTGTTGCTCCTGGACCTGAGGTCGCTAAAACTACACCAACGTCACCTGTTGATCTTGTATAGCCGTCAGCCATATGAGTAGCGGCTTGTTCATGACGGACTAATATATGTTCAATATCATCTTGTTGAAAAATTGCATCATAAATATCTAAAACTGAGCCACCAGGGTAGCCAAAAATATATTTTACCTTAAGTGCGGATAAGGCTTTTATTACCATTTCAGCGCCAGTAAATAATTGAGTTTCCATGTTATTGCCTTTTGTTTAAACTGTAAAAATATAAATAAAAAACCCCCGGTCTATTCAGAGCGAGGGTTTGTTAAATTCTTTGTTTATTTGTTTTTCTTAAACACAAAATTGCCCCCGCAATGATTTTAATATCAGTACGACTAGGAGGACGACATTGAGTTTAGTAACTAGATTCATATCTTAAAAATAATAGTTTGATAAAACAAATTAAATGATGGTGTATTTTTAATAGGTTTTTGTATCACTGTCAATGGAAAGATTAGGAATCGATGAAATTTGTTAATAACAATATAGTATGAGCCATACAGGCGGAGCATATGAAAGTAAGTAAAGCTCTTGTTGCTAGTGATAAAGTTGTGAGTAATACCTAAGCTATTAAAATTAACGATTTTTGTTGTAACTATCATAACAATTAGTAACAATGCTAAACATTAAAATAAGTTATGCTGGTATCATTACTGTAAATGAGCCTTAAAAGGATGAAGTCATGTTAAAAATAAAATCTAAAATGAAGTTGTTTGTTATCACCGCTGTAGCAATTATAGGTGTCGGCTGTGCTTCACAGCATAATGCTAAAGTTGATTTTGATAAAAATGCTGAAATTGATACGACTCAATATAAAACTTTTGCTTGGCTTAATGAAAATAAAATACTGGCCGCAAGTGAAGATATTAATCCAGTAATGAAAATTAGATTAGATGAAGCTGTTGAAGATTCTTTTATTGCTAAAGGTTATAAGCTAATTTCCTCTGCAGAGGATGCTGACTTTGCTGTTTCGTATACCGTAGGTAGCCGAGACAAAATTAAAGTTAACTCATACCCTGCTACTTATAATACCAACTTTGGCTGGGGAAGAGGATATTACGGCTCTCGTGGGTATTATGGCGGCATGAGTATGGGCACTGAAACACGTGTTTCAAATTACACAGAAGGTAAATTAGCTATTGACGTATATGATGTGAAATCTCATCAACCAGCATGGCACGGTTGGGCTGTTAAACGTATAACTTCTGATGATAGAGAAGAGCCTGAGCAAATGATTAAAAATCTAGTTGAGAAAGTTGTTGTAAACTTCTAGTCTTAACTGAGTGTTTATTTAAAACGCGACTTAGGTCGCGTTTTTTGTTTTTGAATCATTATTTGAATTGAAGCTATTGATTATTTTTAGTTTTTTTAGTTTTTTTATTAGCAAAGAACTTATCTTGCATTACACTTAAGTTATATTGCCTGTAATGAAAATTTTTAAATGAATAAATTTATTTTTAAGGATGAAGCGGAAGAACCTGCTAATAATAAAAAGCTAAACAATGCAAAGGTTTGGCGAGTTTTAGTTGTGGATGATGATGAGTCTGTACATCAAGTCACGCGCTTAGTACTAGCTGATGCTGAAATTGAATATCGTAAGTTAGATATTGTATCGGTTTATTCTTCAAGTGAAGCTAAAACCTTGTTAGAAAAAGATGATAGTTTTTGTATGGCTTTTGTTGATGTGGTGATGGAAACAGACCATGCCGGACTTGAGCTTGTAGAGTGGATTAGAAATGATTTAAAAAACCAAGACATACGTCTTGTTCTTAGAACAGGGCAAGCAGGCTCAGCACCAGAAGCAAGAGTCATCAAAGACTTTGATATCAATGACTACAAAGAAAAAACAGACTTCACCTCGGGGAAAATGATAACTACAGTTTATGCTGGAATAAGGGCATACCGAGATATCATGACTATTAAACGTAGTTTAGATGCTTTTAAACAACTTATTAAAGCCACGCATGATTTACTTAAAATCAATCAGTTTCGGCAATTTGGCTCAGCAGCGCTTAATCACCTATTGACTCTGATGGACGTAGATAGTTCCGCTCTTTATATCGCAAGGACTAAAATTGATTTTGATGAAGAAAGTTCAAACTTTATTATTGCCTGTACAGGTAAATATACTTGCCAAACTGATGATTTTGAGTCTTCACCCATAGATGAAAATGTTAAACGCTTAATTCAACGAGCTTTCGAAGAAAAGAAACACATTTCTAGTGATGAGTTTTTTGTTGGGTACTATCAAACATCAAGTAATGCTTCGTCAGTACTCTATATAGAGTTTGACGATGATGGAGAGAATTTTAAAGCTAATCTTGCTGAGCTATTTGCTACCAATGTTGCTTTGATTTTGGAGAGTTTAGCTCATCAGCAAGAGGTTGAGCGCACTCAGAAGGAGTTGCTATATATTGTTGGGGAAGCGATTGAAGCCAGAAGCGAAAATAAAGGAGCCCATGTAAGACGTGTAGCTTTAATATGCGAACTCTTAGCTAAAAAACTTGAACTTAAAGATGATTTTATTGAGGCTATTCGTTTAGCCGCACCTTTGCATGACTTAGGCAAACTAGGTATTCCTGAACGAATATTAAAAAAAGAGGGCAAGTTAACCGAAGAAGAATGGGAGATTATGAAAACTCATACTCTTATTGGCGGGGAGTTATTAAAAAAATCTTCCGTTGGTGTATCAAAGCTAGCAGCAAAGCTTGCACTTCACCATCATGAAAACTGGGATGGTAGTGGTTATCCTGAGGGATTGATTGGTGTAAATATTCCTATCGAAGCACGTATAATGGCAATAGCAGATGTTTTTGACTCTTTAGGTTCTAGCAGAAGTTATAAATCACCTTGGGTAATTGAAGATATTAGAGATTTTATGGCATCTGACAATGGTAAGAAGTTTGATCCTCAACTTATTGAATTACTCATGGAGAGTTTCGAAGAGTTTTGTCAAATTCGGCAGCAATACCCAGATAAATAAGCAATTGATATGGAAAAGATTCTTAAAAAAATTATTAATGGTGTTTCCAATACCTATGGTGAGGAATTCTTTTCTGTAATTACCAAACAATTAGATGATGTCATTCAGTCTGATTTTACATTCATTGCGCGTTTGAATAAGGAAAAGCACAGTTGTGAAACAATTGCGCTCATTGCTCACCGTAAATTAGTTGATAATTTTGAATATGACCTCGATGGTACACCTTGTGATGATGTGACCGACAATTGTATTGTTTGTTATCCTAATAATATCATTAAGCTTTTTCCTAAAGATGAGTTACTTGTTGATATGGGTATTGAAGGCTACCTCGGGGCTCCTTTAAATGATTCGAAAGGAGAAGTGTTGGGTATCATAGTTGCTCTTTATCAAACGCCGATAGTAGACCAAGATGTTACTTTAACGCTATTTCAGTTATTTTCTAACCGGATAGCAGGAGAGTTTGAGCGAATTGACAAAGAAATAGAACTTAAAGAATTAAATAACACCTTGGATAATAAAATTCAACAAAGAACAGCTGAGTTAGAATCAACAGTAGAGCAATTAAAACATGCGCATAACCAATTGGTGGCAGTGGACAAAATGGCTGTTATTGGTGATTTAGTGGCTGGTGTAGCTCACGAAGTTAATACTCCATTAGGGATAGCAATTACCGCAGAAAGTCTTTTAAGTGAGGAGTTTGATAATTTTGAAGCTAAGTTATTAGCAGAAAAACTCAGCATGAAAGATATGAACCATTTTGTTGAGCAGAACAGACAATGTTTACCAATGGTATCGCGTAATTTATATCGCGCAAAAGAGATTATCGACAACTTTAAACGAATGGCCACTGAGCAAAGCGATTTTAAACAAGAACTAATATATTTGAATGCATATTATCAACGGCTTATATCAACACTAAACCCATTATTAAAAAGACGACAGGCGAAAATTATTTTTACAGGGTGTGATGATGATTATTTAATGACTTACCCTGGTTGTCATGCTCAACTACTGACCAATTTAGTGAATAACAGCATTCAGCACGGTTTTCTAGAGAATGGCAATAATATCATTACTATCTCTGTCGTGAATGAGGGAGGAAACTTTATGGTTGACTACTTTGATAATGGTATTGGTATTCCCAAAGAAAACCAAGAAAAAATCTTTGAACCTTTTTATACTACCACACGAAATATTGGCAATACCGGTCTTGGTTTATCCATATCTTATAACTTAGCTTTAACCACTTTAAAAGGTAGCTTTGAGTGCCTTCCCTGTAAGCAAGGTGTGCACTTTAAGTATTGCTTTCAACATTGTTAGCTTTTAGATAGTTTATCAACTGTTGCAGAACAAGCTTGTAGAAAAGTTTCCATAAAATACTTCACCTCTGGCATGTTATTTTGCATATCCTCAATCTTAGCGCCTAAGCGTTCTTTTACATGTTCAAATTCTGGATTTTTATGATTTAATTCATCAAGGGCTTTGATGTAGGCGACAAGAATATCAGCTGCTTTGACAATATCTTTGTACTCTTTTTTGACATTGTCCTGTACGATAATATCACTAAAAAACTCTTGGAACTCATCAGGTAACGCTGATAAGCACTCCTGCTCAGCAAAAAATTCAATTTTTTTAAATTCACGGGCTATTTCAGCATTTGCATATTTTGTTGGACTAACAATATCACCATATCTTGTTTCACTTGCTTCATGATACAAGGCAATGGTTGAAACTTTATCGGCATTAATATCACCATTAAATTTCTTATTTTTAATAACTGCTAATAAATGGGCAACAATTGCGACTTGGTGGGAGTGCTCTGCAACATTTTCAGGTTTTACACAAAACATTAATGCCCATCGTTTGATTAACGGCATTCTAAACATCCAAGCTAAAAATGTACTTTGCATAGAGATCCTTTACTATTGTTTATAAGTATCAAAGAAGTTTTTTAATTTTTCTAATGCTGCGCTTAACTCTTCGACATGAGGTAGAAAAACTAAACGAAAATAATTATTTTCTTTAATGTTAAAAGCACGACCATGAACTAATAATATTTTTTCTTGTTTTAGTAAGTCCAGAATCATTTTTTCATCATCCTTGATGTTAAATTTTTTCTTGTCCACTTTAACAAATAAATACAGCGCTCCCATCGCAGGGTTACAAGATAAACCGTCAATCTCGTTTATTAATTTATAGGCTAAATCACGTTGTTTTATTAAACGTCCATCACCTTGTATCAGTTCGTTAATGCTCTGATAGCCGCCGAGTGCAGTTTGTATTGCATGTTGAGAAGGCACATTGGCACACATCCGCATAGAAGAAAGTAGTGTTAACCCTTCAATATAGTCTTCGGCATGAATTTTTGGCCCCGTAATCACCATCCAACCGGCGCGAAACCCTGCAATACGATAATTTTTTGATAAGCCGCCAAAACTAATAATTAAAACATCATTTGCCAGCCTTGCTGTAGGAATATGAACAGCATCATCAAATAATATTTTGTCGTAAATTTCGTCACTGAATATGATTAATTGGTGTTTTCTTGCCAGAGCAATTAGTTCAAGTAATACCTCTTCTGAATATACCGCACCGGTAGGGTTATTTGGATTTATTAATACTAAGGCCTTAGTTTTACTGGTTATTTTACTTTCGATATCTGTAATGTCAGGAAACCATTGGTTTTTTTCATTACAGCAATAATGAATGGGGTTACCACCAGAAAGGGAAACAGCAGCTGTCCAAAGGGGATAATCAGGTGCCGGAATTAAAACTTCATCGTCATTGTCTAGCAAGGCCTGCATTGCCATGACAATAAGCTCACTTACGCCATTGCCAATATAGATATCATCAACACTGACATCTTTTATTTGCTGTTGTTGGAAATACTGCATTACGGCAACACGGGCAGAGTATATACCTTGAGATTCACTATAACCTTGAGAATTAGGTAAATGGTGAATAACATCTTTTAAAATATCATCGGGGGCTTCAAAACCAAATGGGGCAGGGTTGCCAATATTGAGTTTTAAAATTTTATGCCCTTCATCTTCAAGGCGGCGAGCTTCAATAGCTATTTGCCCTCTGATGTCATAACAAACGTTATCCAATTTTGATGATTTTTTAATACTTTTCATTATTCCTAACTTCTCTGTGAAATTCCAATTATGTTACTTATACCAATTTCATTAAATTATTACTTACTTGTGCTGGTTAAAATAATCCAAGCGTACGTTGCTTTCAATCCCAATATCCAGCTATTGCTCAATCAAGCGCCCTGGTCTGAAATATTCTCCCTACGCACAACAAGAACACAAATTTAATGAAAATGGTATTACTGTTCATTGTTGCTAAAATTTATCTATTTTGAAACAGTTTCTTGCAAATTTTTTAGTGTGATTTAGTTAGAACAGGTTAATCTGGTTATTAGTGGTATTTTCATCAAACAAAAGTAGAGGTCTATATGGCGTTACCTTTAATTATTGCTGGCGCTGCAGCTTTATCTGCTTTAGCAGTGAAAGGCTTAAATGATGATAGAAAGTCTCAGCAAAAACATCGACAAAAATTAACTCGTGCACAACGGTTATCTGATTTGAATGATCATGAATCTCCTGTGGCTATTTATCCAAGTGACTTTTTAGTCTCTGAGCAGAGTGTCGTACCTCAAGTTGGCGCTATTGTTTGTTGTGGAATAGGAGGGATACTTGATCATTCTGGGATCTGGCTTGGTGATGACTTAATTGTAGAACTTGCTGGTAATGGTTTAATTAAGGCCATTTCCAGTGAGCGATTTATTAATGAGCGATCAGGTAAACAAATATTTATTGCCTGTGACTCTTTAGGTCAACCGTTAGTTAATGAGTCAGCAGGTAAGCTTGCCAGTGAACAAATATATCAATACCGTGATTACCATATGATAGAAAATAACTGTCATCATTTTATTTGGCAGTGCTTTAAGCCAAACGATCACTCGATAACAACGTTCAAGTCACTCAATGAAAATTTAGCTAAATATTTTAATCGGGTTATTTATTGGGATTTATGTGATGTGGACAGTGAAAAATTTGATAGTGCTAGAAAATTAAAGTCTTTTCAGCGCAAAGGTAGGTAAATAGCATATTTAGTTGATTTTTTAGAGAAACTAACACTGCTAACATTAATTAATATTAGCAGTGTTAAAGTAAAAGGTAATGTCTTTACTTTTCAAACAAGCCCATGATGTTATCAATCGCCATCAGTGATTTTTCACCAGTGATACGATTTTTAACTTCAATTTCTTGATTGTCTAAGTTGCGTTCACCAATAATAAGTAAGTAAGGTGTACCAATTAATTCATGATCAGCAAACATCACACCAGGGCGTTCTTTTCTGTCATCAAATAATACTTCGATCCCAGCTTGTTGAAGCTGCTCATACATTTTTTCAGCTGTTTCTTTAACTCGCACAGATTTAGCCATATTCATTGGCACAATGGCTACTTGGAAAGGAGCAATGGCTGATGGCCACTTAATCCCGTATTTATCATGGTTTTGTTCAATAGAAGCAGCAACAATACGCGAAACGCCAATACCATAACAACCCATGGTTAAAATTTGGTTTTTACCTGCTTCGGTTAATACACCGCATTTCATTGCTTGGGCATACTTATCACCTAATTGGAAGATATGGCCAACTTCGATACCACGTTTGATGACAATAGTACCTTTTCCGCATGGGCTAGGATCACCTTCTACTACGTTTCTTAAATCTTCAACGGTGTAGTTACTACAATCTCTGTCCCAGTTAACGCCAATAAAGTGAACATCGTCAGTATTAGCACCACAAACAAAGTCAGCTAAATGTGCAGCACTGCGATCAACAATAACAGGAATTGCCATTCCTACAGGGCCAATAGAACCAGCGTTACAACTTACTGCCTCTAAAATTTGTTCTTCACTAGCAAAGGTTAATGGTGTTGCTATTTGGGCAAGGTTCTCTGCTTTAATTTCGTTTAACTGATGATCGCCTCTAAGTACTAATGCAATTATTGGTGCTGTTTCACCATCTTCAGCTTCACCAACAACGAGTAACGTTTTAACGGTCGACTTAATGTCTACTTTTAAAAACTCTGATACAGCATCAATAGTTTTAGCATTAGGTGTATCAACACGTGTTAATGTTTGGGTCGGTGCAGAACGCTCGCCCATAGGGGCTAAAGCTTCGGCTTTTTCAACGTTTGCAGCAAAATCACTTGCATCACTAAAAGCAATATCGTCTTCACCAGAGTCAGCTAATACATGAAATTCGTGAGAAACAGCACCACCGATAGAACCCGTGTCAGCAATGACTGGACGGTAATCTAAACCAAGACGTTCAAATATACGGCAATAAGCGTCGAACATTATATCGTATGTTTTTTGCAGACATTCTTGAGATAAATGGAAAGAATAAGCATCTTTCATTAAAAATTCACGACCACGCATTACACCAAATCTAGGACGAATTTCATCACGAAATTTTGTTTGAATTTGAAATACGTTTAGTGGTAATTGTTTATAGCTATTAATTTCATTGCTAACGAGCTTGGTAATAACTTCTTCGTGAGTTGGGCCAAGAACAAAATCACGATGATGTCTATCATTTAATCTCAATAATTCTGGTCCATAGTCGTTCAATCGACCAGACTCTTCCCATAAATCAGCAGGTTGAACCATAGGCATCAATACTTCGATGGCATTTGCACGCTCCATCTCTTCTCTGACAATGTTTTCAACTTTTCTAAGGACTTTTAAACCTGTTGGTAACCAAGTATATAAACCTGAAGCGACATTACGAACTAAACCTGCACGTAACATTAGTTGGTGGCTGATAACCTCAGCGCTTGCCGGTGTTTCTTTTAAAGTAGACAGTAAATATTGGCTAGTACGCATTGCTAGAGTTTTCCTCGGAATGAATTCCGTCAAATCGAATGATAAAATTGCGCTTATTCTAACAGGGCATGTGCTTAGGTGTAAGTGCTATCTCGTCATTTTTTTCACAAAAACAACAACAAATAAAGCAATAGTAAAGCTACCGGTAAAAGCTTCAATAGCGGCAATTCCTCTTGATATACCTACGGGAGTAAAATCACCATATCCAAGAGTAGTGAAAGTAACTACGGAGTAATATAAACAGGACAAAAATAATGAGAAGTTTTCACCAAAACTTATCTGACTATCGTAAGATAATATTTCTTCCTGATAATTAAGTCCGGTAAAGGTATAGAGTAAAGCACAGAAAAATATAATACCGATAGATAGGCCAACAATTCTCAAAGGCGCTTCGCCGTACCCGCAAAATAAGTCGATTACTTTTGACAATATTCGCTTACGACTATATTTGGGCAACTGAAAACGACGCATAGTGAGTTCTTTTTGAATGAAGTCTCCAGACATAGTAAATATACCTTCATGCTCGGCATGTTTTCTTAAGTCACGGTATATTTCTTCAGCTTGTTCAAAATTGTCTATGGCATCTTGTTTATTTCCCTTTTTTCTTGAGGTTTTTGCTGAGTATTCTTGAATGAGTTTGGCGCCAATTTTAACATTTTCGAATTTACTTCCTGTCCACTTGACACCTAACATATTTGCTTGCTGTAAATCAGCACAGTTTAAATTAGCATCTCTAAGATCTGCTTTCATTAAACTGGTTTTGAAAAATTTAATATTAAATAAGTGAGCACCCTTTAAGTTCGCACGGTATAAGTCGCTATGAGAAAAATCATAACCTTGTTTATTATGGTGATTTACTAAATCAATCCCTTCAAAATTAGCTCTCATTAACTTAAGACCACGCAGTATACCACCGGCTTTTGCGTAACTTTCAAGTTGAGCTTTTACTTCTGGCCCTGACTTATCAATTGATGCGTCATGCCAATAACAATAACCCGATGTACTGGCTTCATTATGACAGTAGATATTGTCGGGGTCACAATACTGACATAATTGCTTTAATTTTTTCATACATTGAGTATAGTGGCTGCAAATTTAAAAGCTGTATTTCTTATCAAGTAAACATTTAAAGGGCTAAAGATGAAGTTAGAACTAATACTCGCCGATTATCACAACAAACAACACAGTACAGATTTACTGATGTTGCTAAACTCATATGCAGTTGATCCCATGGGCGGAGGTGAAGAATTATCTGATTATGTTAAATCAAATTTAATTCAGTCGCTGGCATCACGTCAGGATGTTTTTACTGTACTTTGTTATGTAGATGATGAGCCTGCAGGGCTAATCAATTGTATTGAAGGTTTCTCAACCTTCAGTGCTAAACCTTTAATGAATATTCACGATGTTACGGTTCTGCCTAAGTTTAGAGGTTTAGGGTTAAGTGAAAAAATGTTTGTTGAAGTTGAGAAACTTGCAAAAGAAAAAGATTGCTGCAAGTTAACTTTAGAGGTTTTAGAAGGTAATAAAGTTGCAAAAAATGCATATGAGAAATATGGCTATTCAGGATACGAACTTGATCCTGAAATGGGAAAAGCTATTTTCTGGCAAAAAAAATTAAAATAATAGCTTAATATTTAGAATGAGATAGGCTTTCTTCTTGAACTTGTCCGAGGAGTTATTTCATTCTCTATTGAACTGATTGCTTGCTTATTATTTTTATTACTTAGTTTATCTTTATTTTGTTTTTTCTGAATATTCGCTGTTTTGTCAGATGATTTTTCAGCCGCTATTTTAATAACGGGTTGGGGTCTACTATTCACATTGATAGCAACTTGAATTACATCACCATTAAATTCAACAATATCATCTTCATAAACTTTTTTTCTTTTTTGGTATTCCACTTCATTATTTAGCAGTACGTAACCTTCACTGATAACAATTTTAGCTTCGCCGCCGCCGCCAACTAGATTGGCAATTTTCAGCAGCTGGCACAATGGTATTGGTTGCTCTGAAATTTCTACAATTTGATATTCACTTGAATCTTGCATTTTATTCTCTACGGGATGAAGCTTCTTAATGGAATTGAAGCGTTACTAGACTTCTTTGTCGTTAGTTTAACATGGCAAAAATGATCTTGAAATAAAGCCATTAAATATATGAAACCAATTTGTTGGTGTATAAAAATATTTACAGTTGGAGTTGTTTATAATTGTTATCTTTCATTCTCTTTTTGAGCATTAATATTATTTGTGTATAATGCGCCGCAGCAGAAACGGCAACATGCTTGAAAAAGTATTACGCAAAGCTACCGGTCTAAGGGGAAACCTACGACAGCGGGGTCACCAAAGCATATTAGGATATCTTTGATGAACGTTTCATTTATTAATTGAATTGTAAATTAAGGGTTATCCAATGAAAAAATTATTACTTATTCCAGCCATCACTTTATTATCTGTTTCCTTTACTCCCGTAGCAAACGCATCAAATGTTGCACAAACGCTATGTGAATATGTATCAGCGGATGACAAAAAGCGTCTTCGTTCATTCTTAAAAACCAATAAATTAAAAATTCGTCAAGTATTTGATGGTGTACAATGTAATGGTCAAAACTTATTGTCTTTTGCTTCATCAAAAAATGCTGTTAAAACAGGTACATTGATGATTAACAAATTACCTAAAGCTAAAGTAAAAAAAGTATTAGCGTCTATCAACTCTGATGAATTAAATGCTGCCGCACAAAAACGTATAAGCAGCTAAATTTCCTGTAAACTCACTTGCGTGTTTGTTTTAGGGTATGTATCTAACATACCCTTTTTTTGTTTCAACTTTTTACTTTTCTTGAACAAACAAATCGGTAATGAAATTGTTTAAGCTGGCTTTTCTACGTATAATTCTTGTTAATTAACCTATAGATTTTAATGTGAGCAATATAATGGTAGAAAAAACAGCGAGTAACTCCGAAGTATTTAAAGCGTTTCTAAAAGACGTTCAGTTAGATCAAGTTCTTTGGGCTCTACAAGACAAAGCAAGTGAAGATTGGGTGGTGCTTGACTCTATTAACTTCGAAAACACGGATGTAATGCCACTGTGGCCAACTGAAGTTTTAGCCAAGCAACATTGTAGTGATGAATGGAAAAATTATTCTCCTGCTGCAATATCACTTGCCGATTGGTTTGAGTTTTGGCTTGAAGATTTAAATAGTGATGGGGTAATTGTTGGTATTAACTGGCCTGAAGATGGTGAGTGCTTAGAGCTTGAACTTGATGTATTCACTCAAGGTTTGGCTGAAATTGAAAAGTTATAATAGTCAGTGTTCCCAACCCTGTTTAAGTTAGAGTCCATCTATATGCAAGCCGCTAAAATTCTTTTAGTGGCTAACATCTATAACTACCAGTAACTACGAATGGCTAGTGTTACTCCCCAACCGCCATATTTACCGCCATCGTCAGCATCATCAAGCATTTGAGTATATTGCCCACCGAAATGAAGTTTTAGTTTATGCCTATTAATTAAATAGTTAACTCCTGCATATAATTCTTGGTAATTATTCCCTTTGTCTTCAATAATCTTATTTTCATATTTACCGAGCCTTAACCCATTTACTTGTTCACTGTCTAAGTAGGTATAACGCATTACCCACTGAACTTTATTGGTTTGTTGAAAATAAGGCATTAACACCAGACCCCATAAGTCACTTTGTCCGAGGTCTCCTTGACCAAAAGATAAGTCGCTCCACAGATGCCAGTTACCGGTACTAAATTTAGAGGAAAAGCTGACAACATGACTGAAACTCCTAGTATTACCCTGTTCATCTACATCATTATAAACATAATCGAAGCTAAGCTCTGCTTTATCCCACAGTTGAATTTTACTAAATTTAGAGCTTACAGAAAAAAGTGCAAAATAGCTGCCATCAGTAAAACCAATTTCATCCGAATCGTCACTTGAGAATATGCCACTGTTGTAAGTTGTTTGATTTGTTAATTTACCTTTTACACTAAGGCCGGTGAAATACTCAGCGGTAAACCATAAATTATTGGTTAAATTATTACGTTGTGGCGTCAGTAGTTTTTTTGATGAGGTTCTACCATCTAAAGTAAAGCCTGTTGAGTGTTTAAGTACTGTAAGTTTTATACCGTTGTCTAAATCCCAACTTAAGTTTGCATCAGTCAAACGTTTATATTTAGCGCCGTTGTTTAAATCAAAATCACCTTCTAGAGAAGCATGAATATGGCCATACTTTGCTTTGAAACCAAAGCGAAAGCGGCGCCAAAGAATATCACTGTAAGTATCATTATCGTTGAGCGCTGAATTATTGCTTGTACTGTTAAAATAAGCGCTATCAGCTTGTAATCTACCTGACAAGTTAAAGTAATTACCTTGTTCATTTCTATAGAGTTGAGAGTATTGCCAAATGTCATTAATTTCACTAACTTGGCAATAAGCACCTGAAGATAAAAAAGTGAAACAGAGAATTGTAAGAGAAAATTTATTCATGTTAAGTTGTTAAAACAGATAGTTAGCAAAAGCTTATAGGTGGCTAGTATAGCAAATAGTTATATCGTTTGGTTTAATTATGAAGATAAAAAAGCAACTTTCGACATTAGAAAATTGCTTTTGTTAATGATTTTTTTGTTATTAAAAGTTACTCAAGACCTTCTATCACTCCACTTTCAAGTAACCTAATATCGTTTGCTGCAGGTTTTTTAGGTAATCCCGGCATACGCATTATGTTTCCGGTTAATACCACAAGAAATCCAGCTCCTTCATTGATTTGAATAGATCGAACTGTGACTTCAAAGTCTCGAGGACGGCCATGTAGTAATGGATCATCTGATAAAGAACTTGGTGCTTTAGCGATACAAATAGGTAAATTTGATAAGCCTAGTTGTTCGATGTGTTTTAGGTCTTTTTCTGCTTCTTTAGAGAAGGCAACATCATTAGCACCATACATTGCTCGGCTTACCGCTTTAACTTTTTCAATAACTGACATGTCTAAAGGATATAGCGGCGTGTAAGGTTTACTCTTCTCAACTGACTCCATAACTGCTTTAGCCAGTTCAATAGCACCTTTACCACCGTTTGCATGGTGAGTTGTTTCAGCGAAAGATACACCATGTTCATTACATCTTGCTCTGATAATGGCAATTTCTTCGTCGGTATCTGTGGCAAACCGGTTTAGTGCTACGACAGGGTGCTTGTTAAACATTTCTACACTTTCAATATGCTTGTCTAAGTTAGCCAAACCTTTTCGTACGGCTTCAAGGTCTTGTGTCTCTAATTCTTTTTTATCTTTACCGCCATGCATTTTTAAGGCTCTTACCGTAGTTACTAAAACCACAGCATCGGGGTCTAGGTTTGCAATACGGCATTTAATATCAAAGAATTTTTCAGCGCCTAAATCAAAACCGAATCCTGCCTCAGTTATTGACCAGTCTGCATAGTGCATGGCCATACGAGTAGCGATAATACTATTACAGCCATGGGCAATGTTGGCAAAAGGACCACCATGAACGAATGCTGGAGTACCTTCAAAACTTTGAACTAAATTAGGCTGCAATGCATCGCGCAATAACGCCATCATAGCACCGGTAATTTCTAATTCTTTTGCATGTACTGGTATACCATCGTAGGTATATCCGATAAGAGTACGATTTAAACGCTTTTGCAAATCAGCTGCATCATCAGCTAAACACAACATTGCCATAACTTCTGAGGCGGCGGTAATGTCAAAACCACCTTCACGCGGAATACCTTGCATTTTTCCGCCTAAACCTAAAACAATTTTTCGTAAACTGCGATCATTCATATCCATAACACGGCGCCAAACCACTTGGCGAGGATCGATATTTAATAAGTTACCTTGATAAATATGATTATCAATGGCCGCCGATAACAAGTTGTTGGCACTCGTTATGGCATGAAAGTCACCAGTAAAATGCAAGTTTATGCGATCCCCCGGCATTATTTGACTATATCCACCACCTGTTGCACCGCCTTTCATTCCCAAACATGGGCCTAATGACGGCTCTCTTAAGGCTAAACATACTGACTCATTAAGTTGAGTGAATGCTTGGCCTAATCCTATAGTAGTGGTGGTCTTACCCTCCCCTGATGGTGTAGGGGTCGTGGCAGAAACAAGGATCAATTTGCCTTTTTTAGTTGATGGGGTGTTAAGTGCTTTTAGATCAACTTTTGCAATATCTCTACCATAAGGCAGCATGTATTCGTTTGATATACCTAGTTTTTCACTAATTTGTTCAATAGGGCGTGGTTTAAATTGTTGTGCAATTTCTACATCTGTAGCCATGTTTATTCCTTATTTTAGTTAGAATCCCTAATTGGGTATATTGTATGCTTTGAATCTATATTAATTTACACTCAATTTACTCTTGAAAACTTGATTTGCAACAAAAGGCTTACATTTATATGATTTATATTTTGTTCATAAATCTTTACTGGCTATCCACAGTGAATTTAACAAGCTATATTGGATAAAATGAAAAGTAAAATGTATTTATCTGGGAGTAAGAAGTTCTATGCCCTCTGAGAGAGTGAATAAAATTGTATATCAATCAACAAGTAGGAAGTTAGTTGTTGATAACGTAATCATTGAGCAACCATTACAAATAAGGTTGTCTTGGCAAGATAATTATTCAGTACAATGCTCGCAAGTACTAACAATAACCATGAGAACACCTGGGCAAGACAAAGCGCTAATTTTAGGTTTACTGTTATCTGAAGGAATAATTAAGACAATAAAAGATATTGAATCTTTATCATTAGAACAAAATGAAAAGGACTCAAGTGAGTTGAGACAAGAAAACCTTTGGGAGGTTATTTTAACAGTAGGTGTAATTCCTAAACTTCCTTCACTTGAACGTTATCAAGTAACGTATAGCAGCTGTGGTTTGTGTGGGTCTACTTCATTAAAAGCATTAGAACTAAAAATGCCGGATAAACTTTGTCAGAAAAAGCATTGGTTAGCGATCAATGATATTTATCAAATGCCAGATAAAATGAAAATTCAGCAAAAAGATTTTTTTGAAACGGGTGGCGCTCATGGTGCAGCTTTATTTAATAATAATGGTGAATTATTTGCCTTACAAGAAGATATTGGTAGGCACAATGCAGTTGATAAGCTACTTGGAAGTTTATTGCTTGAGAGTGAAACACCAAGTGAAGATTCTCCACTATTAAAAAGCAGATCTCAATTGGCAATGATGATCAGTAGTAGAGTCAGTTTTGAAATTGTACAAAAAGCCGTTATGGCGGGTATTTCAGTGCTTATTGCTGTAGGTGCACCATCGAATTTAGCGATACAAGCGGCAAAACGATTTGATTTAACCTTAATAGGTTTTACTTCAAGTCACTCTTTTAATTTATATTATGGTGAATGGCGATTAGCTAACAACCATTCATTGGAGGAATAATGTCAAAAAATTTAACTCAACTTGCTCGTCGTAAAGGTATTGACGATACTTTGTTTCAGCGATTAATTGTAAGTGACAAATCCTCAAAATCACTTAGTGATGAACAAAAAAAAACGGCCGCCAAAGAATTCTTAATTGGTGAAGCGGTTGTACAAGGCACAGCAAGCTTTTATGATTTTATTGATGGCGAAAATGCAAATAAAAAAGCCTATGTTTGTAATGGCTCTTCATGTTTATGCGCTGGAACACAAACAAAAGTAACCGAGCACTTAACTAATGAGTTCGGTGAAGATCAGATAGGGCATGTCACGTGTTTAGGGCGTTGTTTTGAAAACTCAGCATTTCAAGTATCGGATAAGAATTTCTCTGGTGATGATATTGAAAATTTAAGTGAAATAATTAAAGATAAGACCAGCAAGAGCAATGAGGGATATCAGGTTAAAACAACATTAACCACACCAATTCTATCGGCACAAATAAATAATGTTAATCAGTATTATCAGCAATTTGCAAATCTATTGGATCAATACAGCGCAGATGAACTATTAGCTAAAATCTCTGACTCTGGCTTAAGAGGCAGGGGAGGTGCAGGTTTTCCAACTGGCTTTAAGTGGCAGTCATGTCGTGATGTTAAATCAGATGAGAAATATATTGTCTGTAATGCAGATGAAGGTGATGCTGGGGCCTTTAGTGATCGTTATTTACTAGAGCAAAGACCTCATGCCGTTTTATACGGCATGTTGGTAGCAGGTTATTTAGTTGGCGCATCAACGGGCGTGTTGTATATTCGTGATGAGTATCCTGCGGCAATTGATATTGTTGAACAAGCCATTGAGGAGTTTTATCGATTAGCTGATATCAAAGAAGCTTTTGAATTTACTTTTAAAATTATCAGAGGGGCAGGAGCATACATTTGTGGTGAAGAAACTGCTTTATTGCGCTCGATAGAAGGCCAGCGTCCAGTTGTTTCTGTACGTCCACCATTTCCTACTCAAAGCGGTTTGTTTGGTTGTCCTACGGTGCTAAATAATGTCGAAACTTTTGCCTCAATTCATTTCATTTTATCTGATGATGGGCAAAACTTTAAAAATATGGGCAATGGTAAATCAACGGGGTCAAAGTTAATTTCTCTCGATAGCAGTTTTACTTATCCCGGGATTTATGAAGTTGCTATGGGCACTTCCCTCGATAGCGTATTTGAACTCGCCGGTGGATTCTCTAAACCTTTAAAGGCATTACAAATTGGCGGGCCATTGGGCGGAGTCGTTCCTTTAAATAAAGTATCGCAATTAACCGTTGATTTTGAGTCTTTTGCTAAAGCGGGTTTTTTATTAGGCCACGCCAGTATTATTGGTATTCCTAATCATACTAAAATGATCGAATACATTGAACATTTGTTTGAATTCACTGCCGCTGAGTCGTGTGGGAAATGTTACCCCTGTTCGCTAGGCTCCGTGCGAGGTCATGAGTTAGTGAGAAACGCTATCTCAGGTAAACAGCTGATAGACAGCGAACTACTCAATGACTTGTTGGAAACGATGCAACTAGGATCATTGTGTGCTTTAGGTGGCGGTGTGCCATTACCGATACAAAATGTTTTGCAATATTTTGATGATGAGATCAGACAATATTGTCAAGCTCCGTCTTCAGTAAAGGAGCCAGCTAATGTCTAATTCACCTACTACTAATTTAACGATAAAAAACAGCTACAAACCAAGTGCATTTTTAAATGGTGTTAGCCATCATATTGTTAAAGGTGAGTCAATTTTAGAATTTTGTCGTCGGTTAGAACAAGAAATTCCAACACTGTGTGATGACTATCGTTTAGATGCGTTTGGCAGTTGCCGTGTATGTTCAGTGGATGTGGCTTTATCGGCTGACGGCCCAAGAAGAGTGATGGCTTCTTGTCATAGCCCCATTAGTGATGGTATGCACATTTATACTCACTCAGAGCGAGTAGAGAAATTGCGTAAAAATATCCTAGAGCTGGTGATAAGCGATTTACCTGATGACTATTCACCACAAAGTGCACCTCACAATAATGAGTTTGATCAGGTTGTTATTGCTAATGGCGTTAGTGAAGTACGTTTTGCGCGTGGGGAAAAAAGTAGTGATAAGTTACCTGAAGTGAGTAGGGATCAATCTCACCCTTATATGCGCATGAACTTAGATATGTGCATAGATTGTAATCGCTGTGTTCGCGCTTGTGATGAAATTCAAGGTGAACAAGTGTTAAGTGTTTCGGGTCGAGGCTTTAATAGCCGAATTATTAAAGGTCAAGATGTGAATTTTGACGACTCTGATTGTGTTTCTTGTGGAGCATGTGCTCAAACTTGTCCTACTGGCGCTATTAGTGATGTATTTCGGGATAATTTAACGGCAGAGTTTAATGATAATATCGAGACAACACGAACAGTGTGTTCATACTGTGGTGTAGGTTGTAATTTAGACGTATCAGTTAAAGATAATAAAATAATTTCAATTACAGCGCCAAGTGATGCTGAGGTTAACTCAGGTCATACTTGTCTAAAAGGACGTTATGCTTGGCGATTTTATAATCACCCTGATCGCTTAACTTCACCATTGGTACGAATTGATGGTGAATTACAAAAGGTAAGTTGGCAGTATGCATTTGATTATTTAGCCGACAAGTTATCAGCAATAAAGTCAGCATTTGGTGCCGATGCTATCGCAGGTATTTCTTCAGCAAGATGTACTAATGAAGAGAATTATTTATTACAGAAAATGATTCGTCTTAATATCGGTACTAACAATATTGATTGTTGCGCACGGGTGTGCCATTCACCAACGGCTTATGGTATGCAAAAAAGTTTTGGTACTGGCGCTGCGACTAATTCAATTGAGGATTTAAAGCAAACTGAATTTATTATGCTCATAGGTGCTAATCCTACCGCAGCACACCCTGTAACGGGTGCTAAAATCAAACAAAAAGTGATGAAAGGTACGCCTTTGATTGTTATTGATCCGGTAAAAACCGAGCTTGCCCGTTTTGCTAACTGGCATATTCAATTACGCCCGGGAACAAATGTTGCGGTTTTAAACATGATGGCGTTTTATATCATCAACGAAGGATTAGTTGATCAATCTTTTATTGATAATCGAACAGAGGCTTATAAAGAATATAGCCAAGCAATTTTAGCTCTTAATATTGATGAGCTTGCAATTGTTAGTGGTGTTGATAAAACGTTAGTCAGAGAAGCGGCTATCGCTTATGCAAAAGCAACTAATGCCATGAGTTTTCATGGTTTAGGTGTCACAGAACATTCTCAAGGCAGCCGTGCGATCATGTGCATTGCTGATTTGGTGATGTTAACAGGAAATATTGGCAGGGAAGGTGTTGGTATGAACCCACTACGAGGCCAAAATAATGTTCAGGGTGCTGCAGATATGGGCTGTCAGCCTCACCAAGGTGCAGGTTACTTTCCTGTTGATGATGAAGAAAACGTTAATTACTACCGTGAGCATTACAATGTAGGAAAACATGAACGTTGGCCAACAGATATAGGATATAAAATCCCTGAAATGTTTAACGCAGCTTTGGCTGGTGATTTAAAAGCACTTTGGATTTTGGGGGAAGATGTTGTACAAACCGATCCCAATCAAAAACATGTGATTGCCAGTTTAGCTAATTTGGATTTATTAGTTGTACAAGAAATATTTTTATCTGAAACCGCAAAAATGGCCGATGTAGTTCTACCTGGCACCTCATTTTTAGAGAAAAGTGGTACATTCACTAATGGTGAACGACGAGTTCAACGAGTTAATGCTGCAGTTAAACCTAAAGATGGCTGTAAAACTGACGGCCAAATCATCGTAGAGATGATGAACGCGCTAGGTTATTCTCAGCCCGAGTATGTTGCTGAAGATGTTTTAGCTGAAATAGCTCAAGTTGTACCGTTTTTTGCTGGTATTACTTGGGAGAATTTAGGTGATCATGGCTTACAATGGCCGGTCAGTGATGGTGGTAATGATACTAAAATCCTTCATGTTGATGCTTTTAAGCGAGGGTTGGGGAAGTTCCATTTTTATCAATTTGAGGAAAGTAGCGAAATAGTCAGCCATAGTGAGCAATATCCTTATATTTTAACAACAAGCCGGAATTTAGAGCACTATAACGCAGGCACAATGACACGAAGAACTGATAACAAAGTGATAGTAAGTGAAGATGTTTTATTAGTGAGTCGCCAAGATGCAAAAGTTAATAACATTAAAACCAATGATCAAGTTAAACTTTTTTCTGCTCGAGGTGAAATTGAATTAAAAGCTGAAGTGAGTGATAAAGTGAAAGCTGGTGTCTTGTTTACCACTTTTCATTTCCCAGAGTTAATGATTAATCAAGTGACAGGTAATGTAACGGATAAACATACTAAATGCCCTGAATATAAAGTGGTTGCCGTTGGTATTGAACTCGTTAGCTAGCGATATATTTTTTATTTTCAACATCATTAAAGAAATGAATCTTTAATGATGTTGATAAAAACTGCATAAATTAAAATTTCCGTCTAGACTCATAATAATACTGTATAATTTTTATTATTGTTTTATTTGCTGTCCTCATTTTTTCAGGGATAAAAAAGCAAAGGGAGTTCATTTTCATCATGGGTAAATTAAATAATAATTCCCTTCAAAATAGTAATCTCCAAGTCCCATCCTTTATTAAAGGTAATGATTTTTTTCAAATCTTTAACCATTTAGTTTCGATATCAATTCAAGGTTATGATGAGAAACGGCGAGTAATATACTGGAATGAAGCCAGTGAAGAACTTTACGGCTATAGTGCGGTAGAAGCTATGGGTCAGCAGATGGAAGACTTGATCATTCCTAATCAGAATCGTGAAAATGTTATTGGGGCACATCAGCAATGGCTGACTGAGGGGATTAGTATTCCTTCTGCTGAAATTACTTTGCGGTGTGCTGACAATAGTTTAGTGGATGTTTTCTCAAACCATGTTATGTACATTAATGAAGACAATAAAAAACAAATGTATTGTATTGATATTAACTTATCATCATTTAAGAGGGTTGAAGCACAAGCTCAACAAAAAGAACTTTTACTTAAAACAGTATTTAACGCAGTACCCGATTTGTTTTTTTTAATGGATCAGGACACTGTTATTTTGGACTATTATGCAGATGTAAAAAATATTTTGTATGTAAAACCAGAGAAGTTTATCGGTAAATCTATGGTAGAAGTTTTACCTGAAAATGTTGCTGATTTATTTAAAACAAACATTGCCAATTTAAACCGTAACCACGGTATAAAAACATTTGAATACCAATTAGAAGTCCCTATTGGTTTTCGTGTGTTTGAAGCCCGTTTAAGCCAACTACCTAATAATCAAGTTGTTGCTATTATTCGAGATGTAACGGATAAAAAAGTTGCTGAAGAAAAAATTCTTCACCAAGCTCATTATGATAGTTTGACTGATTTACCTAATCGATTTCTAGCTCTGGACCGACTCTCTGAGTTATTGATTAAAGCAAAGAGGACTAACGATAAAGTTGCCGTTTTATTTTTAGATTTAGATGATTTTAAAAAAATTAATGACACATTAGGCCATGAAATTGGTGATAAACTGTTAATGGAGTCCGCAGAGCGATTAAATACAACGTTAAGAAGTGAAGATACCGTTGGCCGTTTAGGTGGCGATGAATTTATTATTTTACTTAAAGGTATTTTAGACGCAAGTGATGCCTTGCCTATTACTGAAAATTTGCTTAAAAAATTTAGAGAGCCTTTTAAAATTGATGGACGTGAATTAATTTTAACTGTGAGTGTGGGGATTTCCGTTTATCCTGAGGATGGAAAAAACCCTTCTGAGTTATTAAGAAATGCTGATGCGGCAATGTATCAAGCAAAAGAGTTAGGTCGAAATACTTATTCATTCTTTACCAAGGCCATGAATCTTGACATCTCTCGCAACTTAAATTTAGAAGAGCAAATTAGAGGGGCTTTAGAAAGAAGAGAGTTTGAAGTTTATTATCAGCCGCAAATTGATGTAGACAGTGGTCGAATAATTGGGGCAGAAGCTTTGTTGCGTTGGCATAACAAAATGCTGGGTAATGTGTCTCCTGCTGAATTTATTCCGGTAGCAGAGAAAACTGGACTCATTGTCCCTATTGGTCAATTTGTCTTAAAACAAGCATTAAGTCTGTTAAGCCAATGGCAAAAAAGTTATGACTGTCGTTTACGTATGGCCGTCAATTTATCACCTCGACAATTTCGAGACCCCGAGCTTATTAATTTTATTAAAAATGCGCTTAATGAAGTTAACATTAGTGCCGCTAGCTTAGAACTAGAAATTACCGAAGGTGTATTAATGATCGGTCACTCATATGTAGATGAAGCTCTATCGGCGTTGGCTAAGCTTGGTATTTTGCTATCTATGGATGATTTTGGCACAGGCTATTCTTCTTTAAGTTATTTACGGCAATACTCATTTGATGTTTTAAAAGTAGATCGCAGTTTTATTAATGGCATTGCTGATGAGTCTGCAGATCGAGACTTGGTAAATGCCGCTATATCAATGGCACACAGTTTGGGTATGAAGGTTGTTGCTGAAGGGGTAGAAACTGAAGAGCAAATGTATATATTAGAACAGCTAAATTGTGATTATGTGCAAGGTTTTCTCTTTAGTAAGCCTTTACCTGTTAAAGAGTTATATAAATTTTCCGCTAACTTTAAAAACACCTCATAGATTTTATTCTCTTGACTCAAGGTAGTCTTGGTAGTCAGGAATAGCTTTATCAAAATGTGTATCAAACAATGATGAATTGATAATAAAATCAGCGGATGCTTGATTAGAAGCCACCGGGATATTCCATACGGCTGCTAAACGCAATAATGCTTTTACATCAGGGTCGTGAGGTTGTGCTTCTAGTGGATCCCAAAAGAAAATTAACATATCAATTTTTTCTTCGGTAATTAAAGCGCCAATTTGTTGATCGCCACCTAATGGACCACTGATTAACTTCTGAACAACTAACGAAGTCTTCTTTTCAATTAAAGCACCAGTTGTACCAGTTGCATATAAATTATGATTTATTAATTTCTTTTCATAATGTAAACACCAAGAAATTAAGCTAGCTTTCATATTGTCATGCGCCACTAGTGCGATGGACTTTTGTTTAGGCGAGGTAATTGTTTTGAATTTCATTTAAATTTCTTAGACAGTTAGTTGGCTGATAAGCTGTTTTGAGTCTACCATAACGGATGTTTTAATAGATTAAATTTTTACAAGGAACTGAAATGTCAAAAAACTCACAAAGTTTAATTTTAGCTTTAGCGCTTATCGCTATTTTATCGGTTAATCATGTTAATGCAGATACCAAAACTAACATTAATGAAGCAACAGTAGTTTCTAATAAAAAGCACAATAAAGCGATTAATATTAAAATATCGAGCCTTGAAGATTTAAAAGCTCTTTTCGAGCAACACGAATACACTTCAGAGAGTTGGGCTCAAGGTAACCGAGAAGTACCACGACTTACTTTTGATTCAGTTAGTGATAATTGGAAACACTCATCTAGTAATCTGCCCGTAAAAATTAAAAAAGAGATATTTTTCAGGGTAATGGCTCCTTTAGTGTTGATGGCTAATGAAAATATCATCACAGAACGCAAGATAATTCAGCAGGCTAATTTAGACTCAGATGCACTTAAAATACTAGCTAAAAAGTATCATGTAAATAAAGCTACTGATGAGGAGATGAATGAAGAAAAGCGGACCACTTTGCTTATGAAGGTTGATATTATGCCGCCTTCATTGGCCTTAGCTCAAGCCGCAGAAGAAAGTGGTTGGGGAACATCTAGATTCACCTCTGAAGGAAATGCTTTTTTTGGTCAGTGGGATTTTAGTGGTAGAGGCATGATTCCTAAGCAACAACGTAAAGAGCTAGGTAACTATGGATTGGCGCGTTTTGTTAGCCCACTAGCTTCTGTTGAAGGCTATATGTTTAACATAAATACAACAAGAGCCTATCAAAGTTTACGTGAGCAACGAGCCAAACTTCGACGAGAGAAAAAAGCTATAACAGGATTAGAGCTTGCTGGTGCATTAGACAAATACTCAGAACGAGGGCAAGCTTACATTGATAGCATTAGAGTCATGATTCGTTATAACAAATTACAAGACGTAGATGAAGCCTATTTGTCTGACAGTAAATTAATTCATTTGGTTAGAGATTAACCGAAAGTTCACTTTTAATAGAACCTCTCAACTTTTAGCAATATATTGGCGACATATTATTAATTGACTATTTCAAAGTATGTTAGTCTAGTTACTCTTAAGTTTTTCGGTTTTCTATGAGTACTATGACTGACACAATCAATAATTTTGATGAAATAAAAAATACTGGTTTTTCTCTTAAACTTTTTGACGATCTAGATGCTCCTTCTTCAGAAAGAATTTCATTATTAAATAAAACTCTTTCCCCACTTAAAAAAGGGCAAGTATTGGTTAAGATGCTCGCCGCTCCAGTTAACCCTTCAGATTTAGTTTATTTATTAGGGAAGTATGGTTTACCACCTCAAGAGGGTGCATTTGTTGGTTTTGAAGGCTGTGGCATTATCCTTAAAGCTAATGCTGGCTTGTATGGAAAGTGGTTAGAGGGTAAACGAGTGGCTCTTTCAGCTCAGCCGGGCTGTGATGGTGTTTGGGCGCAATATGCAATTACACGAGCAAACTATTGTTTACCTGTTCGAAAAGAGTTAAGTGATGAGCAAGCCGCAACAATTATTGTCAATCCCTGTACTTCGGTATGTTTAGTTCAAAGAGCCAAAGAATTAGGAGCTAAAGCTATTGTAATCAATGCTGCAGCAAGTCAGGTTGGCAAAGGGGTTATTCGATATGCAAAAATGAAAGGCATTAAAACTATTGCAACGGTTCGTAATAAAAAAAATGTCAACGTATTAAAAGCATTAGAAGCAGATCATGTATTGGTGACCACTGATGAAGATTATAAAGCAAAATTAAGGATTATATGCCAGCAGTTAAAAGCAACAGTATTGTTAGATGCAGTTGCTGATAAAGACACACCCGAGGTTTTAAATGCTATGCCAAATAATTCAACAGCCATAGTTTATGGTCGGTTAACTGATAGCCATAATCCTATTGGTGGATTGTTTGGTATTGCTGATGTGATATTTAGAAATGCTAAAATAGAAGGGTTTTGGTTAGCAAAATATATTGGCGATTCGAAACCATGGGAAATTTTGTCCTTGAGCCGAAAAGTCCAAAAATTATTTGCTCAAGGTATTTTTCATACTGACATATACGCGAGTGTAGGGTTTGATGATTTCGCTGTGGCACTAGATCATTATGCAAATAATAAAAGTGACGGCAAGGTTATTTTAAAACCAAACTTAAAACAAAGGTAAAGATGGGCTTTATTTGTTAGCACTTATTTGCTGCGAATTATCAGTCATTTGTTAATTCGAAAAATACTGCGTTTGTCATTTTTGATAAATCGATTGCCGATAATTCAATTTCTAAACCACGTTTACCGCCACTAATAAATATAGTATTAAACGATTGACTCGTTTGATCAATTATTGTCGTTAATCGTTTTTTTTGCCCTAAAGGACTTACACCGCCCAGTACATATCCTGTAGCGGCTTCAACCCGTTTAGCATCTGCCATTTTTACTTTCTTTGTCTTTAATGCTTTTGCCATAGACTTCAAGTTTAATTGGTATTCAACAGGTACAATAGCAACGGCTAGCTGTTCTTTATTGTTTATCAATGAACTGACAATAAGGGTTTTATAAACCCTGTTAGCAGCCACGTTCAACTTTTTAGCTGCTTCTAAACCAAATGAATTAGCGTTAACATCATGTTCATAGTGATGAAGTTCAAATAAGACTTTTTGTTTTTTGACTTGGTCAACTGCTGGTGTCATTTATCGTCCTATCTTTAGTAATTATATTTTATAACATTATTTATTTTTTATAATACATCAAAAAATATAAATTCCTTTATTATATTTATCAGTGTTAATACTAAATCAACTAATTTCAATTGGATAAAGGAAGATATTATGTCTAAGTTAATTACAGTCTTATTTTTTCAGCATTCTCATTGACCGCCTTAGCAAATGCACCGATCGACTCATTAAATCTAACGGATAAAATAGAGCACAGAGTTGATTATAAAATTGATAAACATCAAGATTATATGCATGAAAAATTAGAAAAAAGTATTGATAAACGAAGTCAAAATATAATCAACGATATTTCTAAGGACCTAGAAAATTATTAGGCAGGAGTCTAGTAGTTTCTTTGCAAAGAAAAAGAAGCTCAAAAGCTTCTTTTTTTATTAACTGGCTTCGATTCTAAACCCAATCTTTAAAGTTACTTGAAAATGCGCCACTTTATCTTCAACGATATGGCCACGAGTATCTATTACTTCAAACCAATCCATGTTCTTTATAGTCACAGAACACTCTGAAATAGCATTTTGAATTGCTTCTTCAATACTATGAGGTGAGGTGCCAACAATTTCAATTTTTTTATAAGTGCGATGATCTGTCATATATTATCTCAATCAATAGTAGATTTTCTTGATATAAATATAGTTGAACTCAATGGTTTAGCCAGTAAATAAATACAAAAACACTGCTTATTCAGTTAGACTACCACTCATATAAAAACAAAGTACCACAGGGTTTTACTGGTTATTATGCGAATTCTTCACACCTCTGACTGGCACCTTGGTCAAAATTTTTATGGTAAAAGCCGCGCCGCTGAACACCAACAATTTTTAACCTGGTTATTATCACAAGTTGAAGAACAACAAATTGACTGTGTGATTGTTGCAGGTGACATCTTTGATACTGGTACTCCGCCCAGTTATGCGCGAGAAATGTATTTTGATTTCATTGTTAAAATGCACCAACTTAATTGCCAGTTGATTATTTTAGCAGGAAACCATGACTCGGTTGCCATGCTTGGTGAGTCTAAGTTGTTATTGGAGAGTTTGTCGACACGTGTTATTCCAAATGCATTCGCTAAATCAGTTGAAGGTATAAATAAAGACAATACTGATGATAGCGAAGCCTATAACGAACAAGTTTTTTACATAAACGATCAGTTTGGCGAGCCACAAGCGGTAATTTGTGCTATTCCATTTATTCGTCCCCGTGATATTTTAAAAAGCCAAGCTGGGCAGTCTGCTAATGATAAAAATCAGTCTCTTCAACAGGCTATTAAAGATCATTACCATCACCTTTATCAAAGTGCTCAAGAATTATCTAAAACTAAAGATAATAAAGCGTTGCCCATTATTGCCACAGGCCATTTAACAACAGTAGGGGTAACTATTAGTGAATCGGTAAGAGACATTTATATTGGCACTTTAGAAGCCTTTCCTGCCAATGCTTTTCCTAATGCTGACTACATTGCTTTAGGCCACATTCACCGCGCTCAAAAGGTGGCGAAAACTGAGCATATACGCTATTGCGGCTCGCCAATACCGTTAAGTTTTGATGAAGCCAGACAAGCCAAACAGGTATTAGTAGTAGACTTTGAACAACATCAACTTGGAAAAGTGATTGAAGTTCAAGTACCTGTTTTTCAGCCTATCATGATGGTGAAAACTACGCTCAACGATTTAGCTAAACAGGTTACCGAGCAAGTAACTATGCTTGAAAGTTTAAGCAAAGATCAAAAAGTATGGCTTGATATAGAAATTGAAAGTAGCGATTATTTACAAGACCTACATAGCCGTATTGAGCAGTTAATTAGCGATTTACCTGTAGAGGTTTTACTTGTTAGGCGCAGCAAAAAGTCTCGACAGGGAATGCCAAATAATCAAAAGAAAATCACCTTAAGTGAACTGTCACTAATGGATGTTTTTAATACTCGTATTGAACAAGAAGACTGGCAAACGGATGAAGAACAATTGCTAAAGTTACGTTTAACCACTTTATTTCAACAAGCGGTATCTGAAGTTGAATCTTTAGAGAGGCCTAATAAGGAAGAGCCCGTTAAACCAGAGGGCGAGCAATGAAAATATTAAGCCTAAGGTTTGAAAATATAAACTCATTAAAAGGTGCTTGGAAGATAGACTTTACCCAATCACCATTTGATAGCTCTGGGTTGTTTGCGATTACTGGGTCAACAGGTGCAGGTAAAACCACTATTTTAGACGCCATTTGTTTAGCGCTCTATCATCGAACTCCTAGGCTGAGTGTCTCAGATAAAGAAAACCAATTAATGACGCGCCATACGACTAATTGCTTGGCAGAAGTTGAGTTTGAAGTAAAAGGACAAGCGTACCGCGCTTTTTGGAGCCAAAGACGTGCTAAAAATCAAATAGAAGGTAACCTGCAAAAACCTTTAGCTGAGTTAGCCCTCATTAATAGTGATGGCATTAGTAATGCTAGTAGCAACGATCAAATACTCGCCAGTAAAGTTTCACAAGTACGTAGCGAAATTGCTCGAATTACCGGTTTAGATTTTTCTCGATTTACTAAATCTATGATGTTGTCACAAGGACAATTTGCTGCATTTTTAAATGCTCCCGCCAATGAACGAGCAGAGTTACTTGAAGAGCTCACTGGTAGCGAGATATATGGTTTAGTTTCACAGCAAGTATTTGAAAACCACAAACAAGCGCATCAGCAGTTAAAGTTACTGCAAGAGCGAAGTCAGGGCGCAAGTTTATTAACACTAGAGCAAGCAAGCGCACTTGAGCTTGAGTTAACCGAGATTAAGAGTCAGCAAATTAGCCATGCTAAGTTACAAAAAGAATGGCTAGATGTATATTCATGGCAAACTAAAGTTAATGAAAAACAGCAGCTACTTGGAGAAGCAAAAACGCAGTTGCAACTAGTTGAGTCTCAAGAACTAGCCGCAAAAAATGATCTTGAAAAATTGACATTTTCAGAGCCAGCGGAAGTGTTAAGACAGCCTTTTGAACAACATAAACAATTAATAGAACAACATCAACTAAAGCAAAAAAGCACAGCGTCGTTCACTGAAGAATATCAACAAAGTGAACAACTTAATAAAGAGCTAGTTGCAAAACTTGATACCTTAACAACAGAGCAGATAAAAGAAGAACAAAGCTTTATTGCAACAGAAACCCTTATCAATGACAAAATTATCCCCCTTGATAGTGAAATACATCATCAAGCTCAACAAATCGATGCATTTAAGTTTGATCAAAAAAATACAAAAGAAGAGATTAATCAATTAACAACCCAGCAACAAAACTTAGCACAAGAAAGCCTACAACATAATAATGAATTACAGGCAATAAATGCTTTTGTACAGCAAAATGACCATGTAAAAGCTTTGTCTGAAAAGTTACCGCTTTGGCAAAATCAATACCAAGGGCTTATTCAAGATGATAAAGATGTAACTGAACTTACATCCCAGTTATCGGCTTTAAATATCGATCAGAAAAAACTGATAGCGCAGCAAAAAGAGCAATTAGTAACATGCAGCGCAGAAGAGCAAAAAGTTGCTGAATTAGTGACTTTGGATAAAAATTGCCAAAATAGTAAAATAGCGCTATTTAATCAGCAACCACAACTAAATGAACAAACACTGCAAACTGACTTACAAACAATTCAAACTAGTCAGTTAATTTCAGGGAAAATAATATTTAATGCTCAGCGCTTCTCGGTATTAGCCAATGAAACTGTTCAAGATATAGAGCAAACAAAAGAGTTTGAGCAAAAAATAACACAGCTAAATTATGATCTGGAAAAGTGTCGAGGCCATTATAGAGCTGAGAAAAATCAAGTTGACGATCTAGAACTTATTATCAGTCAGCAACAGACGATTATGGGGCTTAGTCAACATCGAGATAATTTAGAAGTAGGGCAGTCTTGCCCATTGTGCGGCTCAACTGAGCATCCTGCAATTGAGCAATACCAGCAAGTAACCGTTTCATCTCATCAAGAACGCTTAATTGCCCATAAAGCTAAATTGGTTGCACTAGAGCTCCAGGGTAATGAAATTAAGACATCAATAGTCAGCTTCACTGCTCAACAAACATCAATTAATGTAAGCCAAGTAAAAAATCAAGAAGAACAACGACAGTTACAAGCTTTCTGGCAAGACAATTATCAAGCAACAGGGCTAAGCTGTACCCTAGCAGACATAGTTGTGATTGAGCTGTGGGCAGAAGAAGTCGAGAGACAATACCAAACATTATTAACGTTTAATGAGTCACTGCAGTTTATTAATTCACAACTAAGCGAGCATCAACAACAGTTAGCGCTATGTGAAAAACAGCAGCTTATAGCTAAAAATCAACTTGACTTAATTAACAATAATATTAAGACGATTGATAGTGTTATTGATGAATCAACAAAGCAGTTAACGCTAAAAAGTCAGCACAACGATCACCATTGGCAGGCATTAACTTTTGATATTAAAAGCATATTAAAAGATAGTAATGAAAATGATTTTAGCCGACATCAGTTTGAGCCTTGGTGGCAAACCCAGCAAGTATTAGTGCAGCATTTCCAACATGCACTGCAACAACAAAGTATTGAGCAAGAAGCTGTTAACAAAGTAAATCAAGCAATAGCACTTTTAAAGCAAGAATATCAGCTGGTGAGTGATAAATATCAAGGTTTAGCGGAAAAAGTAAATGAATTAGAAAAAACTCATTTAACTGTACAAACTAAGCGAAAGTCATTGTTTGCAGGTCAAAATGTTAACCAAGTTCGTCAACAAATAAAATTATCCAAAGAGCAAGCTAAGTCAACTTTAGCAGTAGAGCAGGAACAGGTTAACCTGCAAACCCAAGCGCTTAAAAGCTTGCAAGGTCAGCTTCAAGAAAGCCAAATACAATTGAGTCAATTAAATAGCCAACAAAATGAAAGCACTGCTCATTGGGCTAAGCAAATAGCGATTAGTATTTTTACTGACGAAAAACATTTCTCTAATGCTCTATTACCAGTGGAGCAACGAGATAACTTAAAAGAGTTGCAGCAGAATATATCAAATAACAAACAACAAGCTCTTGCTGTCCATCAACAAAGTCTTAAGCAAGTAACACTACTGATGGATGAAAAAACCAAACTAGCCGATAGTTTAGTCGACAAACCTATTGAGGAATTATCTCAAGACATAGACAAGCACCAAGCAACGAATAAACAATTGCAGTTAAAAGAAGGAGAGCTTAGTCAAACACTTAAAAATAATAATCTAGCCCTTGAAAAACAAAAAGCACTGAATGATGAAATTGAGCAGCAACAGCTAGTTGTTGACGATCTATCACACTTAAGCTCATTAATAGGCTCTGCTCAAGGTGATAAATTCAGAAAATTTGCTCAAGGCTTAACCTTGGCGCATTTAGTGTATTTAGCTAATCAACAATTACTAAAACTACATGCCCGTTACCAATTACAATGTCAGAAAAATGATACATTATCCCTTGAAGTACTCGATACCTGGCAAGCAGATACGATACGTGATACTAAAACACTGTCTGGCGGTGAAAGCTTTTTGGTGAGTTTAGCGTTAGCATTGGCGTTATCGGATCTTGTCAGTGCAAAAACGAGTATAGACTCATTATTTTTAGATGAAGGTTTTGGTACGCTTGATAATGAGACATTAGAAATAGCTCTCGATGCATTAGACAACCTTAATGCCAGTGGTAAAATGATAGGCGTAATCAGCCATGTTGATACTTTAAAAGAGCGAATTGCGGTGCAAATAAAAGTGAAAAAGCGTAGTGGGTTAGGCGTCAGTTGTTTAGATAAACAGTTTGAGTTTGATCAGCCAGTTTCAACTAACTAATATTTTAGTTTTTTTCTTTAAAAATAAAAAGGATAAAGTTTGAGTCAATTTATTGATCTTGCCAATGGGCTTTTGTGGAATCATATACTGATTTATTTACTTCTTTTTGGTGGCGTATGGTTTAGCTACCGATTAAGGCTCCTACAGTTTAGACATTTCACTCATATGTTTAAATTAATGAGAAGTAGTAATAACAGTGATAAATCAGGTATTTCATCTTTTCAAGCATTGATGACAAGTCTTGCTGCACGAGTTGGAACGGGGAATTTAGCAGGAGTAGCAATAGCCATTTCTTTAGGAGGGCCGGGCGCAATATTTTGGATGTGGGTCATTGCTTTATTAGGCATGGTCACAGGTTTTTCTGAGAGTTTACTTGGTCAGCTTTATAAAGTAAGAGATGCGAATGGCGAATACCGAGGTGGCCCCGCTTATTATATTAAAATGGGGCTCAATAAGCCTTGGTTAGCCGTGCTTTTTTCTATTTGTTTATTTGTTGGTTATGGTTTTGTTTTTAGTTCAGTACAAGCAAATACTATGGCAGATGCTCTTAATAATGTTTATCAAATAGATACCATGATTTCAGGAATTGTTATCGTATTAGTTGCATTGCCAATTGTTCTGGGTGGGGTTCGCACTATTGCCAGAACTTCGAGCATTTTAGTACCTTTAATGGGTGTTACTTATCTGCTCATTGCTTTAGTCATTTGTTTAATTAATATTGAGAAAATCCCATCGATTTTTCTATTAATCTTTAACTCAGCTTTTGGCCTACAAGAAGCTGGTAGTGGGGCTATTGGAGCAGCAATATTAAACGGTATTAAGCGAGGACTTTACTCAAACGAAGCGGGATCTGGTTCAGTTCCTCATGCGGCGGCTTGTGCAACACCTAACCCTCATCATCCAGCCGTGCAAGGATATGTGCAAATGTTAGGGGTGTTTATCGATACTATTGTTGTTTGTAGTGCTACCGCATTTATGATTTTACTTGCTTTAGGGCCAGAAACTTCTGAGCTAACGGGTATAAGACTGACTCAATTTGCTATGACTGAACACGTAGGAAGTTGGGGAAATCACTTTGTTACCATTGCTATTTGTTTTTTCTGTTTTACTTCTATAATCGCCAATTATGTATATGCAGAAAATAACCTGCATTACTTCAAGTTAGATAACAATGCAGGCCGCTGGGGGTTTACCGCTATTTTTCTATCGTTTACCTTCTGGGGAACTGTTGCCGCATTACCTGATGTATGGGCACTTGCTGATTTGTCGTTGGGCTTAATGACGTTAATTAATGTTGGCGTTATTATAGTATTAACACCAACCATAGTCTCTGTCGCTAAAGATTATAATCAGCAACGTAACAAACAGTCAGGTATTGTTTTTTTAGAAAGTGAAAGCTGTAAAATTCAAGGACAATTGGAAAAAGGTATTTGGCAAAAAAAGGTTGATTAGCCTAGCGTAATAACTCTAGTTTCATTGGCTAATAGCGTTTACCTATTTAATGCCACTAAGAGTTATTACGTTTAATGAATAACTGTAGGTATAATGCATACAAATTTTATTGTATAAAAAGGATTAAACCTCAGTGGAAATTTGGATTTATTTCACTTTATTAGCCGCGACCATGCAGGCGGTAAGAACTGCAGGTCAAAAGCAACTATCTCAACATCTTAATTCTATGGCAACCACAGGCGTGCGTTATTTTTATGCATTGCCTTTTGCTTGGCTTTATATGCTGTGGATGCTTGATTTTAGAGAAGTTGAAATACCTCAACTATCGAATGATTTTTTATTTTATGCGTTAATTGCTTGTGTTGCCCAAATTATTGGTACCGCGTGTTTAGTCGCCGCTTTTAAATATCGAAATTTTGCTGTGGCAACCAGTTTAGCTAAAACTGAAGCTATTCAAGTCGCTGTTTTTGGTGCGTTAATATTTTCAGCACCTCTATCGGGTATGGGGTGGTTTAGCGTTGTCATTGGCGTTGTTGGTGTTTTTATTGTCTCTAAAGTTAAATTTAGCTACCGTGCCTTTTTTAAAGATGCAGAAACACTCTCTGGAGTAAGTTTTGGTTTGGCAGCAGGCTTAGGTTTGGCAATAACTACCTTATTAATTCGGCAGTCTAGCCTTGCATTAAATACTGATTTAATCGTCAGTGCAGCGGTTACTTTAGTGTTTATGATCACCGTTCAATCAGTTATTTCATTGGTATGGATTTGGTTTCAAGATAAATCACAATTACCTAAAATGTTTAAACATTGGCGATTATGCTTATTTGTTGGTATTACCAGTGTTTTAGGATCTATTGGCTGGTTTACGGCGGCAAGTTATCAAAATGCTGCATATGTTAAAGCGCTTGGGCAAGTTGAGTTTTTTATTACCTTAGTGCTGACCTATCGAATATTTAAAGAAAAAATTAGTTTAATTGAATATTTTGGTATGTTTTTAATTATTGCGAGTGTTGTTATTTTATTACTTTGGGCTTAAAGCTAGTAATGAATAGGAGCATATTGATAGTGGTTAAGAAAAGACTTTGCTACACTGCGCTTCATTAATATTTTAAGTGAAAATTTGTATAGGATTACACCATGAAAATTACCGATAAAACTGTTGTTCAGTTTCATTACACATTAAAAGATGAAGCGGGAGAGCAGCTTGAGTCATCCATTGCTAGCGACCCTTTAGCTTATCTACATGGTCAAAAAAACATGCTAGTTGGCGTTGAAAATGCGTTAACAGGAAAAGAAACTGGGGATAAATTTAGCATTACTCTACAACCTGAAGATGCCTATGGTGTATATCAAGAAGGTGCAGTTCAGCGTATTCCGGCAAAACACTTGCAAGATGGTGCGGGTACGACTAAATGGAAACCTGGTATGGTGGCTGTTGTTCAAACCGAACAAGGTCAACGTCAAGTTACTGTGATCAAATCAGGTAAATTTATGGTAACTGTTGATATGAACTCACCTCTTGCAGGTAAAATATTAACGTTTGATATAGAAGTTGTCGATGTTAGAGCCGCTACTGATGAAGAAGTTGAACACGGGCACGCTCATGGCGTTGGTGGTCATCAGCACTAATCAGTTAATACCTCTATTTTCATTAAGGCTAGCATTTGCTAGCCTTTTTTTTACTCTGTTTTTCTCCTCGTCTATGTTTATTTAGATGTAACAAAAGATAAAGTTCGAATACATCGATTACATGTATTTTATCATCATAATTTCTCTCTACTAAATGGAATATTTAATCAAACACAATAGGGTGTCCGAGTATCTACACCGGACAATTAATAGTTGTCCGCGGACAACTATTAAAATACCACTAATTATTTTATCTTTTTATATCAATAGATTAATAGTTTCTTTGACTTGGCACACTAGCTGCAATCCTATTAGTATTGAATAAGTAGTTTACCGAAAAGGAAGTTAAATATGATCAAAGATACTCGTGTGCAAGATACTGCTCTAACGTCGAAGTCAAAATTTTCACTCAAGTTTCAGTGGGCAAGTGCAGGGGGAATTTTATGTATTTTGTTAGCTTATTTTTACCTCATACAATCGAGTGCAGAATTTTCAATAGAAAAGTCATCCGTGCAACTTGGTACCGTAGAGCGAGGAAATTTAGAACGAGATATTAATGCTATCGGGAAAATTGTCGCAGCCAATGCTCCTGTTATTTATAGTCCTGCTGTTGGAAGGGTTACTTTATTGGTAAACCCGGGGGATACAATTGCAGATAAACAACCACTTGCTAAAATTAACAGTCCAGAACTAGTTAACTTACTCTCACAAGAGCAAGCAAGCCTGCAGAGCTTAGAGTTTGAGTCTGATCGTCAAATTCTACAAACTAGGCGTGAGCTATTATTACAAGAGCAACACCTTAATGTGGCTAAAGTTGCTCTAAATGCAGCAAAAAGAGAATTTCGCCGAAGTGAGATAGCTATAAAAGATAACTTAATAAGCAAGATAGACTATGAGAAATCTCAAGATGATTTAACCCGTGCAGTATTAGACTTCGAACATGAACAAAAACAAGCTTTGTTAAATCAAGACAGCTTAAATTTTGAAACTAAAACTCAAGGTGCAGTTATAGAACGACAAAAGTTGGTGGTAAATGAGGTTCAGCGTCAAGTAGACAATTTAACCTTACATTCGCCAGTCGCTGGAATTGTTGGCAATTGGTTAACAACACAGCAATCAGCGGTAGCCCTAAGTCAGCCATTGATGACGATTGTTGATTTAACAGCCTTTGAAGCTGAATTATCTGTACCAGAAAGTTATGCTGATGAAATAGGAATAGGTATGTCAGCCCAATTGCAGGTCTCAGGGCAACTAATGCACGGCACCTTGTCAGCTATATCGCCAGAAGTGATTAATCGCCAAGTAACAACTCGTGTTCGCTTTGACAATCAACAATTAACTAACCTACGCCAAAATCAGCGGTTAACCGCACGTATTATTTTGGAAACAAAAGCTGATGTTCTAATGGTTCGCAGAGGTGCTTTCCTAGACTCTGGACGAAGTGGGGAAGGGAAAGTTATCTATTTGGTCAATCAAGATATTGCTATAAAGCAAACTGTTTCACTAGGAACAAGTAGTTTGAGTCATATTGAATTAATCGAAGGTGTTGAAGTAGGTGATCAGCTAATTATTTCTTCTGTTGATGCCTTTAAAAACGCAGAACAAATCGCTTTACGTTAAAACATGAAGATTACGTACAATAAAGCCAAAACTAAATTTAAAAAAACAAGGATTATAACCATGTTACAGATGCAAAATATAAATAAAATTTTTAGAACCGAACTAGTAGAAACACATGCGCTAAGAGAGTTTAATTTAACAGTTAATGCTGGCGAATTTGTTACCGTAACCGGGCCTTCAGGCTCAGGTAAAACAACATTTTTAAATATAGCCGGATTATTAGAGGAAGTTAGCCAAGGAAAATATTTACTTGATGGTGTAGACGTTGTCGGCTTAAAAGATAGGGAACTATCTCGCTTGAGAAATGAAAAAATTGGTTTTATCTTTCAAAGCTTTAATTTAATTCCTGATTTAAACCTTTTTGAAAATATCGATGTACCACTACGTTATCGTGGTTTTAGTAGTAAAGAAAGAAAGCGCAGAATTGAAGAGGCACTGGAAAAAGTTGGTTTAGCAGCAAGATTGAAGCATATGCCTGCACAACTTTCTGGTGGGCAACAACAACGAGTTGCCATTGCACGTGCATTGGCTGGCGAGCCAAAATTTTTACTAGCCGATGAGCCAACAGGAAATCTCGACAGTTTAATGGCGAGGCAGGTCATGGAGCTACTTAAAGATATTAATAAGCAAGGCACAACCATTGTTATGGTGACTCATGATCCAGCCCTAGCTCGAAGCGGCCAACGTAATATTCAAATTGTTGATGGGCAGGTAAGTGATTTCTCGCTTTTTAATAATCAAAAACAAGAATTTAACAGCCAAACCGAACAAGTTAACACTAAAGAAACTGAAGCTGTTTAAGGAGTAAGTCATGTTCAAATATTATTTACAACTTGCATGGAAAAGTTTAATTGGTACGCCAGTCGTTACTTCATTAATGTTACTTGCCATTGCTCTTGGTATTGCAAGCTCGATAGGTACACTGTCTATATATCACATGATGTCAATGGACCCCATACCTGAAAAATCTCAACAGTTATTTGCCTTACAATTGAAAAGTTATGATGAAAACCAAACAAACTGGGGCGGTTATGATGATGGTTTTCCTGCTCAAATCACTTATCAAGATGCCGTTAATTTAAGGCGTGGGAATATAGCGAAAAGACAAACGGCTATGTTAAGAATAACGTTTGCAGTGCAGTTAGAAGACTCCGACTTTACACCAAAATTAGAAAGATCTCGTGCAGCCGATCGTGAGTTTTTCAGTATGTTTAATGCTGAGTTTGAGTATGGTGGAACATGGGATAAAAGTGCTGATGAGCAAGGACAAAAAATGGCTGTTATTGGCGAACGTCTCAACAGAGAACTATTTGGTGGAGGTGATAATGTAGGTAAACAAGTATCACTTAATCAAAAGTCTTTTACCATTGTTGGTATTTTAAAAGTTTGGGAGCCAACACCGATGTTTTATGATGTTAATGGTTCAGCTTTTAACGATACCGAGCAAATATTTGTGCCATTTTCATTATTGCCTATTTATGAATACCCAAGTTCGGGTAACAACAGTAGTTGGAAAAATGAGGATATATTTACCTATCAAGATAAGTTGCAATCAGAAACTCATTGGATTCAATACTGGGTCGAGCTAGTAGACAAACCCCAAAAAGAAAATTATCAAGATTATTTAAGTGCCTATATAGAAAATCAAAAACAAGCAGGGCGTTTTACTCGTAAAGATGCAGCTGCTGACTTAAAAAATGTTACTCAATGGCTTAGTTACAATGAAGTGGTTAGCAAAGACAACTCTGTACTCGTGGGATTAAGTTTTTTACTGCTTATTGTTTGTTTAGTGAACACTATTGGTTTGTTGTTAGCCAAATTCTTACGCCGTGCACCCGAAATTGGTGTAAGAAGAGCACTAGGCGCTAGTCAAGGGCAAGTATTTATCCAACACCTTGTTGAAGTAGGCTTATTAGGGTTGATGGGCGGCACTTTAGGCATAATATTAACCCAGTTAGCACTATGGCTTTTAAGAACTAATTACAGCAGTTATAAGCTTATCGCTAATATGGATATGGTGATGTTATTAACTGCGCCAAGTATTGCAATTCTGGCGACAGTGCTTGCTGGTATATACCCAGCTTGGAAAATTTGCCGAACACAGCCTTCAATCTACTTAAAGTGCCAATAGGGAGATTAACTATGTATCAATTGATTAGTACCACCGATAGTATTTTTTTGATAATGGCCTTGCTTGCAGTACCGTTGTTTTTGATAAGTGCTGCCATGTTAGTCGATATTTTGCCAAATAATGTAACCAAACAGAAGGAATTATTATGTTTGAAATAATACCCATATTTAATGCCATGTGGCGCCAAAAAAGTCACGCTATATTACTTATGCTACAAATAGCGTTAACATTAGCCATCGTTGCCAATGCCGCTTTTATTATTCAAAATCGACTCGATTTAATGAATCGTGATAGTGGAATACCAGAAAGTGAAGTGTTTAAAGTTGATGTTTTTAGTTTTGGTAATGATGCAAATAATGTTTTGCAAGCACAGCTAGATCAACAGGCGCTGAGGGCGATACCGGGTGTTGTTGATGCGGTGAGAATTAATCAAATTCCTATATCGGGTAGCTCTGATAATTCATCTTTTAGCGATAGTGCTGACAGAGAAAAAGCTTTGGTTATAACCGCTGGTGTATATCGCGGTGATAACCATATGATCAATACTTTTGGCGCTAAGTTAATTGAGGGAAGAAACTTTAATGAAGATGAAATAAATACGGGTAATTCAAATGAACCAGTAGCTGTAGCCATTGTCAGTAAAGCTTTTATTGAAAGAATGTTTCCTCTGACTGAGGCTGAAAAAAAACAAGGAAAAAGCCAACAAGGTTTAGGCAAAAACATATTTGCCGCAGATGTGCCGATTAAAATTATTGGTATCTTGGATAAACTACAAGGCTCTAATGTTAATACCAGTTGGGTTGATAGTGCTATTATTTTGCCGAAAGTTCAAACTAATAACTTTGCCCGATACCTTGTTAGAACTAACGCGAGTGAGCGACAAAGTATTATGCACAAAATTGAAAAGCTTATGTTAGAACTCTACCCGAGTAGAGTTATTATGAAGCCAATTACCATGGATGAAGTCAGAGATAGTTCTTACCAAAATGATAGATTGATGAGCCAGCTATTATCTATCCTTATTGTTATTTTATTATTGGTAACTGCGTTAGGTATAGTTGGTATGGCGATATTTAACGTTAATAGACGCACTAGGCAAATAGGAACAAGACGTGCTCTTGGAGCAAGTAAAGCAAATGTTATCCGTTATTTTATTGTTGAAAACTGGATAATCTCTACTGTCGGTATTGCATTTGGCGTTATTCTAACACTATTTTTAAACCAGTTTTTGATGGAGCAATTTTCATTACCAAAATTGGATTATAGTTATATTGTTAATACCGTTATAGGGATTTGGTTATTGGGCATTTTCGCGGTATATTTACCGGCAAGAAAAGCGTCAAATATTTCCCCTGCTATTGCCACTAGAAGTGTTTAGTAACATTTAACTTAGCTGTATTTTAATAAAGGATAAAATGGATAAAATACTTATTGTTGATGATAACCCTGCGATTTGTGATGCTTTGTCATTACTTTTAGATTTGCATGGTTATCAAACGATTACTTGTCATCAACCAAGTGAAGCTTTGAATATTGTTAGTTATCAAAATATTGCGCTGGTCATTCAAGATATGAACTTTCAGCGCGATACCACCAGTGGTGATGAAGGCAATGAACTTTTTTATAAGTTAAGAGAATTACATGCTGATTTACCCATTATCTTAATTACCGCATGGACCCATCTAGAGATGGCAGTCTCGTTGGTAAAGGATGGCGCTGCTGATTATTTATGTAAACCTTGGGATGATGCTAAGTTGTTAGTGACGATTAATAACTTGTTAGAGCTCAGGGAGTTAAGATTACAAAATTCTCACTTACAAAAGCAACAAGCGCAAAGAAATGAAATTGTTGCTGGGCTAGACTTATGTGGCCTAGTTTACTCAAGTATGGCGATGCAGCAGTTACTTGAAATGACAGAGCAAGTGGCAAAAAGTGACATTAGCGTATTAATCACCGGTCCAAACGGTGCAGGAAAAGAAAAAATAGCGCAGATTATCCAAGCAAATTCAATGCGTAAAAACCAAGCATTTATTAAAGTTAACATCGGTGCAATGCCGATAGATTTAATGGAAGCCGAGTTATTTGGTGCAGAAGTGGGGGCATTTACCGGCTCAACCAAAAAACGAATAGGGCGTTTTGAAGCCGCTGATGGTGGAACGTTATTCCTAGATGAAATTGGTGAATTACCGTTATCAGGTCAAGTTAAGTTGTTACGAGTATTACAAACCGGTGAGTTTGAGTCTTTAGGCAGCCATCAAACTAAAAAAGTGAATGTTAGAGTTATCAGCGCAACTAATGCGGATTTAACTTCACTAATAAACCATGGCAAGTTTAGAGAAGATTTATATTATCGATTAAACGTTATTGAATTAAATTTACCCCCATTGAACAATAGAACCGATGATATTGTACCGCTAGCTAGGCATTTTTTACGACAAGACCATGATAATAAACTTGAGCTGTCTAAAGAACTTGAGAATGTATTAATTGCTCATAATTGGTCTGGTAATGTAAGAGAGCTTGAAAATGCTTGTCAGCGAGCGAAAGTACTAGGGGGTGGTAAAACATTAACTGCAGAACACTTTGGCCTTAAAGCTCTAACAGCTAAATTGAATGAAAGTTATGAGCCTAGCCAAGCAGAAATAGAGCAAGCGCTGCAAACCTATAACGGCGTGATCAGTAAAGTTGCCAGACACTTAGGCTTGAGTCGACAAGCACTTTACCGACGTATGAGTAAATATGGACTTAAACAATAGGGTAAGAAGATGAAAACAAACAACTTTCATTTAACAATTAAAATGCGTCTTTTAATTCTTGCTTGTTTAAGTACGGTCAGCCTCAATGGCGTATTTTTATATTTCCCTGTTAATTTTTTAACGTTTCTACTGAGTATCACACTTACGATTATTATTATTTCTTTAGGTTTTAAAGGGATTAATAAACGCTTCATGGCATTAGAAACCGGCTTGTTAAACATTAAGGATAATGAACTTTCAACTGTGCTGCCTGTGTATGGGAATGATGAAGTTACACGTTTAGAGAATACCTATAACCAAGCTGTTGATAAGTTAAGGCGCGAAAAACAATCAATTTATCAGCGTGAACTTTTACTCGATACTGTGATTCAAAACTCGCCGTTGGCTATGTTGTTAGTCTCTGATGATCAGCATATCATTTATAGTAACTTTGCCGCCCGTCAATTGTTATCTAAGGGTACTGATATAGATGGTTCAAATTTTGATGAACTATTAACCCAGCAAGACAAGTCGTTACAACAAGTGGTGGAAACCCAGCGTGATGGCTTATTTAATTTATCCATGCCAACACCTGATGGTGAAGAAGAGCTGCAATCATGGTTATTATCTCGGGGTAAATTTGAGTTAAATGGCATGTACCATCACTTGTATCTTTTTAAACAGCTTACTCGTGAATTGAACCGTCAAGAGGTTGCTGTATGGAAAAAGGTCATTAGGGTTATCAGTCATGAATTAAATAATTCTTTGGCGCCAATTTCTTCAATGACTCATTCAGGTCAATTACTTATTAAAGCGTTAGATAATAATAAATTAGATCTTATTTTTAATACCATTGAAGAGCGGGTTCAGCATTTAAGCCAATTTATTAAAGGGTATGCTCGGTTTGCTAAACTGCCTTTACCTCGACGTGAAAAAGTTAATTGGCTCTTATTTATTCGAACACTAAAACAACAGGTTGAATTTGACTGGGATGAAAACCTACCTAGTCATCACTCTTATTTAGATCTTGCGCAACTCCATCAAGTGTTACTGAACCTTGTAAAAAATGCTCATGAGTCAGGCTCAAAATCGAGCGACATCTCTGTTAGGTTACGAACGATAAATAATGGTTTACAGCTTGATATTTTAGATCGAGGTGAAGGTATGTCTGACGATGTACTTAAAAATGCACTTTTGCCTTTTTACTCAACAAAAACCACCGGCAGTGGTATTGGTTTACCTTTGTGTCGAGAGATAATTGAAGCCCATGACGGCTTTCTTAATTTGGTTAACCGTAAAGGTGGGGGCCTAAAGGTTGCTATATGGTTACCTTGATACAGTATTAATGTAGCCATATAGCAACTTAATTCGATTAACAAGTGCCGATAAATATTTATCGGCACTTGTATCTCATGATAGTTAATTTAAGTGAACTTGCCATTTTAATTGTCACTACTACCTAAGTGAGCGTTTATTAAAACATAGTTTGTAGTAGGGTAATAAAATTAATAATAAAATGGCCAAGTAATCAAAAACACCGCCACTACTAGAAGGTTTAACTTGCACCACTGGTGCCACTACTGAAACAGTAATACTTTGTGTTGTTGATGCACCTCTAAAATCTGTTGCAGTAAACTCAAAAGTTAAGCTAGTCGTTGCTGATGGCGCAATAAAAGTAGCATTTAGTCCGTCAGCAGATGATAAGTTAATGTTACTGCCACCCGTTTGTTGCCATTGATAAGTCATCTCGTCATCTTCTACATCATCGACATTTGCAAAAAGACTAACCGTTTGGTTCGAATTAACTTCAAAATCTTCAGGTAAGGTTACCGTTGGTGCTTGGTTGTTCTCATCATCGGCAATGATTACAACAAGTTGACTATTTAAGCCTAATTGACTGCCATTTACACTGGATAAAGTAACTAAAAAGGTTTCATCACTTTCAGAATCGTTGTCATTAATTAAGTTTATAGTTATAGATTTATTGGTATCATCATTTGCCAGCCACGTTAGTTGGCCAGAGTTACTTTCAACATCGCTGTTAACAGTAGCTGTCTGCGAAACCACTTGATACTTGAATGATACAGTTTCACTTGGAACTTTTGAAATTCCAACCTCAAGTGTTAACGATGTTTGATTTTCGGCTACTTTTAATTGTGATAAAACAAAACTTGCTGAGCCGTTATGTATTTTTCCTGCTACCTTAACGGTTAAGTAACTGTAGGTAGATAAAGTCGCTGAGCTCTTGGGATCGTATAAACGTACATAAAAATTCTCCGCAAATTCAGCTTCACTTTCTTGAACGTTTATATCAACAGCAATGTTTTTTTCAGAAGTATCACCATTACCCCATTCAAGAACACCTTGAGTCGCGACATAATCTAAACCTTCCTTAGCGCTACCTGCAATAATTTGATAGTTGACGCTAGTACTTAAAGGATTATTAGCACTGTCGGTTCTTTGTACTGGAATATTAACGGTTTGCCCTTGCTCAGTACTAATTTCACTATCGACAAAGCCTAAGCGACCTTGTGGTGATGTTTTAGTATTGTCTTTAATTATATAAAGGCCACTATTGATGTCGCTGACTAAAATATTGCCAGAAGGCAGGTAAGGATAAACTCCCCAAGCACCGGCAAAAACTGCATTATCACTGGGAGTATAGGTATCAAAGAAACCAACTTGCTCTGGATTAGCGGGGTCGCTGATATCTAATACCGTTAAGCCACGTTCATAATTGGACATGTAATAACGATTCCCACGGACAAAGCCGTTATGATCAATTGCTCTAGTTGGTCCTGTCCATTGACCCACTTGAACGGGATTTGATAAATCATCAATGGAAAATATTCTTACCGTTGAGTTAAGTCCTGCTTTTTGTTCATCATATTCATCATGCAAAAAGATGAATTTTTTATCTTCAGTACCCCAGCCAGAGTGAACGTATTGGCTAGAAACAGGAACATCAGAGTAGGTTGTTGTGCTTAAATGGTCAGTAACATCAGGATTCGTGATGTCCCATAACTTCATTTCATCTTCATTAAAATCAATAAAAATAGTACAGACAATTAAACTGTTAGGGCAACGGTTATCGTTGAGTGTTAACGACGTACCATCGTGAGTGTAATCATTGCCAAAAACTTGATTCTCTAGTTGGGTAAGTGTGTTGGGATCTTTTAATGAATAACTATGAAAAGCACCTTCGTATCTATTTGCGCCAATCAATTGTAATGTAGGCGTTAGATTAGTTAGAGCTAAATTAAGAGTATGGTCAACATTAGAGATATAGACATTATGGGCAACAGCAACAGCGTTATTTTTTTCTTCTAAGCTAACAGAGTGAGGTAAGTTATTTAAATCAATAATGGTGACATTATCTACAGTACTATCAATAGTGGCATAGGCATAAGCTTTATATTCATTATCGTTAGTATCAAAGTATTGATAAACTTTGATATCTCGCCAACTCGAGTTCTTCCCAGCAATAATACCGACCTCGATGGGGGAACTTGGGTTAGTCACATTTACAATGGCAATACCGTTTAGTAGACCTATCAACGCATATTCTGAACCGTCATTTAAATCTACATGGCCCCAAACATCACTAGCAGCACTTGGTTTTGATGAAAAATCACCAAGAGGAATATGAGCGAGTAAATCCATATTAAGACAATTAAAATCACCAGCTTTATTATTAATACAGTTCACATTAGTTTGTTTTTTGGATAATTTTGCATAGCTTGATAACTTTGATTTTAATTGCACGTTCGAACTGTTTTGAGCACTAGTATCTTCTGACAGTCCAAAGGTTGAGATACCATCGGCAATAATATTGAAACCTTGACGCCTTAAAGGGGCAATTAGTTCAGATGGAATGTTTTTAAGTTGGGTAAGGTTCGAATTAGGACTTTGAGATTGATAATGATCAAATTGATTATATCCTCCAAAAACGGGCACTAAAGCGCTTTGTAAATAAAATAGTTCATTAACCGAATCTATAGTGTAAGAGCCTGAAGCAACAAGTATTTTATCTCCCTTGTTAGCTTGCTGCACTGCATACTCTATAGATGCACATGGTCTAAGTACGTTATCGCATTGGCCCTCATCACTGCCATTTTGAGCGACAAACCTTGCTTTATCATGCTCTGAATGAGCAATAACTTGATGTGATATAGCTAAGCTTCCTGTTAATACTAATGCTTGTACTATTTTATTCATCCAGATATGCTCTAAATTGTTTTAATTACATTTTATTAACATAACAAAAAATCAACACTTTTGAAATAAATTACCTGTTGATATGTTTTGGAATCTGTAAATGTCACTTATTATTAAAAAGTTAAATAAAAAAGAAGATTGTATGATTATTAAATCTCGAGCTTTTTTTCGCCTTGTTCTTTTTATTATTGTGCCCAACCTTAGTGGTTGTGGAGATAATAACGCTACTGATAACCTAAAGAATAATTTAAATAGAACGCTAAACTTTTCCCCTAAGTACCAAAACAAAACACTGAAATGTTTATCCCCCTTTAGCCATCAAGGTAAAAGTTGGCAATATTCACAGTTGCAGTTTTTTGTTAGCGAAGTTGAGGTTAAAGATCAGAATGGGAAGTGGCAAATTTGGCAGCTAACTGAAAACGAGTATCAAAGTAGCAATGTCGCCTTAATAGGAGAATATTGCCAGAGTAATAAAGTAAAACAACAATCAGTACATACAAGAGAAGGAAATTGGCAATTATCATTTGAACAAGTCATTGAACCATCAACTATTAGTCAGTTGCGCTTTACTTTAGGCGTACCATTTTATTTAAATCATCAAAACCCACTCTTACAAGCCAGCCCACTTAACGTACCTAATATGTTTTGGGTTTGGCAAACTGGCCATAAGTTTTTCCGCTTGGATATGGAAGAAGTGAATGAGTTTTCACAAAAAGACAATTGGCAGTTTCATTTAGGATCAACAGGTTGCAAAGCCCCAAGTCCTTTGCGCGCTCCGAAAAACCTATGTGTAAATGGCAATCAAGCAAAGATCACACTTGATATAAAAGCGAATACTCAAGGCAAGGAGTTGCCGAGTATAGATGTTGATTTATCGCATTTATTTTCTGGCCTCATAACGACTAAACAAAATAGCTGCCAATCTGAACCAGACAATAACAGCTGTTTACCACTTTTTAAATCTGTCGGTTTGTTAGTACCTAAAGTTAAATCCCAGCGCCAGTCGCTCTTTAAAGCAACTAATGGCACCAAGCCTGTAAGTTTGAGTAAAAAATGATGTTCAAATTAACCTTTTCAGATATAACTCTTGTTCTTGTGGTTTTAATTTTTCTAAGTGCGTGTAGTGAAAAGCAGTCAATAAAATCTAATTATCAATGGCAAATCATTAAAGGTTTCCCAAAGCCACAAGTGCCAGAAAATAATAAAATGAGTCAAGCTAAAGTGGATTTAGGCCGCGCTATTTTTTATGATAAAAACTTATCAGCAAATCAAACCCAGTCATGTGAAAGTTGTCATAGACAAGCCTTTGCATTTGGTGAAAATATTGAGCGCTCTATCGGCAGTACGGGTCAGTCTCATCGGCGGAATGCACCCGCACTCGTTAATATTGCTTATAACAAAACCCTCACTTGGGCTCATGATGGTTTAACTACTTTAGAAAGGCAAATTCTATTACCAATGTTTGGTGAGTCCCCAATAGAGCTTGGCATAACCGGACATGAAGAACAGATATTAGCTCGTTTTAGAACTGATAATTATTTAACACTTTTTGAGCGAGCTTTTCCTAATCAAAACGTTAGTTACGATCTTATTGTTAAGTCATTAGCCAGTTTTGTACGAAGTTTAATTTCATTAAAATCTCCTTTTGATCAATATGCCTATGCAAATGATGATAATGCAGTCTCTGAATCAGCCCTTCGTGGCATGACGTTGTTTTTTTCTGAGCGTTTAGAGTGCCATCACTGTCATGGTGGATTTAATTTTACTCAATCAACGAGTCATGAAAAACAATTAATCGATCGCAGACCCTTTCATAATACGGGTTTGTATAATGTAGGTAATACTAATCTAGAGGATACTAGCTTAGTAAATAGTAATACAGGCTACCCCATCCATGATGTTGGCTTAGCAGAAATTTCATTACAGTCAAAAGATAATGGTCGATTTAGAGCGCCAACATTAAGGAATATAGCCGTTTCAGCCCCTTATATGCACGATGGTAGCATGACAAGTTTATCAGAGGTTCTAGAGTTCTATGCCGCAGGTGGTCGTAATATTATTTCAGGAAAACATCAAGGAGATGGCAGGTTAAATCCACTTAAAAGTGTTTTTATTAAAGGGTTTGAAATGAATGAACAAGATAAATTAGATTTAATTGCCTTTTTAGAAACACTAACTGATCAGTCTTTTTTGACTAATCCCAACTTATCTAAGCCTGATCAGGCCAAATTTTAATTTGTTAAGCCTTGGATTGCAGATTGTTTGGTTGTTTACCAAGCTTTAATAGGCCAGTAGTCAACGCAACTCCTGTTAATATTAATGCACAACCAATGATCATCCATTGGCTAATACTTTCATCTAAAAATAAACTTCCCCATAATAAGCCAAAAGCAGGGATCATGTAAGTGACCGACATTGCTCTTGCAGGACCTAAATTGGCAATTAACCTGAAAAATATAATATAGGCAATACCGGTACAAACTACGCCAAGTAAAATTACAGAAATGAACGCTTCACTACTTGGTAGGCTAGTTGGCAGAAAGAATAAACTGATAGGAATTAATGTTAATGATGCTGATATCTGGCTGCCGGCTGCTAGAGCGACAGAATTAATACCACTTAAGTATTTTTTAGTGTAATTTGCTGATAATCCGTAACAAAATGAGGCAACTAATGCCGCACACGCAGGCCCAATGATATCATTTTCACCAACAGAAATTTTATCAAAAACTAAAAAATAGACACCGATAAAACCAATGAATAGCCCAATTGCAGCACTGAGGCTTAATTTTTGCTTTAACCATAAATAGGCAACAATAGCGCCAAACATTGGTGTAGTCGCATTGAGAACAGATGTTGTACCTGCAGCGAGTGTTAAGGTTGCATAACCGAAAAGTACAAAAGGGATGGCAGTATTTAATTGTCCGGCAACTAACATTTTAAGTTTATAACCGTTCAATGCTTTTTGTTGCTTAGCTATATAAAGAATCGGCAATAAAAATAAACTGGCAGTAAAGGTACGTAATGCCATAAAAAGAAAGGGACCAAATTCCGGGCTACCAATACGCATAAAAATAAATGATGAGCCCCATATAGCAGCAAGGCTTATCAATTCGATTAAGTAAATAGGCTTCATTGAGTTGCTCTTAAACTATGCTCAGGGCTAGTATTAACGTTAATATTGATAACCATAACTTCGGTTAGCGTAGTCATTTTCCACTGAACGTTGAATTGATAAAGACTCATGCCGTAAACTTTTTCATCTAATGTGTTTTGTTTATAGGCAGGGCGAGGATCTTGCGTTAATACTTGGTCGATAAGTTCTCTAAGCTCAGGGAATTGAGGCTGATTTTTTGTTAACTCAACCTCAACTAAAGGATTGAAGCTTACCTCTAGAGTATTTGATGGCTGAGTTTGTGCAAAACCGGCACTGGCATCAGCAATACTATCGCAATAGGGCACATAGGGCTTTATATCAACAATAGGTGTACCGTTTAGTAAATCAAGACCTGATATGTCAATTATGATTTGTCTATGTCCATCTGCAAACTTCTCCTGGCGAATACCATCAAGTTTAACTACTGACATGCCTATAGGATTAGGCCTGAAAGTCGATCGTGTTGCTAATACTCCTAGTTTTTTATTACCGCCAAGTCTAGGCGGTCTTACCAGAGGTTTCCAACCTTGTGATTGGGTATCATGAAAGATAAAAATTAACCAAAGATGACTAAACTGTTCAAGACCACGCACTAACTCGATGTTGTTGGCATTACTATGTAAAAGAATTTGTCCTTTAGCTGCGCTAACGATGCCGGGTTGACGAGGGATGGCAAATTTTTCTTGGTAAGGAGAAGTAACACTACCAATAGCATTTAATTTTATTTCAAATACACTGTTTTCAAGTTCGCTGCTTTTCAATAAACCACTCGCTAATATTGGTTGTCAGTGTCGACATTTTCTAAATCATTGTCCACTTGATAAGCCTTACCATAACAAACCAAGGTTGATAAACACTGTTGTTTTTGTGGGCTCTGATTAGTCATTGTTGAATCAACAACGGCACAGCCTGTAAATACTATTGCATTAGCTTGTCTTTGAAAAGCTATTCTACGAGCATTGGTTCTGGCATTTATTTCATCTGGTGCAGCATGGTGGGCTTTTAATTGGCAGTCTTCCCCTTCAACTAAACCAATAAATTTATAGCGTTTAGTTATTTCTTCTTCGCTTTGATAGATTGTTACTTTACTGGGGGAAAAGTACTCCTTGAAGTTATTACGGTCAAGGTTAGTTGATACTGTGTAGTTACTGTTACAGCTGATAAGTAAAAAAGTTAAAAGTAGTGTAGTGAGTTTTTGATAGTAATTATTTAATTTTGTCATTATTTATTTTTAATACTCATAAAATTGTCCTTGGGCGTTTTACCGGAAATCCAATAATCAAATAACTGATCAAGCATTGTGCTTTGTTTCTTCATTCTGATCCAATTACGCATAAATAACTCGAATGCATAATCATTCCTATTGATTGGAAATGCCATGGATAGTGGAGCTCTTCTTGGTTTGGGAACAATTACCGTATAATTAGGATAAAGTAGGGTCCAGGCGGATGCAGTAGCAGCGCCAAACAACATGCCATCGATATGTTGATACTTTTCTTTAAAAAATAGCCGAGGAGTGGTTATTTCCCACGCTTTTCCATGGGTAAAATAGCGATTAATGGCATCTTCATAAAAGAATATTTCTGGGATACCAATAATTAAGTCATCACGTTTGACAATGTTTTTCCAATGGGTAAATTCTGCTCTTCGGGTATCTTTGACGATAAAAGCAATGTTTTGTTCGCTGTAAGGTACGGTTAATGTGAATTCTGTCATGTTATCGGGTATAACAGGAATGCCAGTGGTAATATCTAAATAGCCTGAGCTTAATAAGGTTGAAGCCTCTTTTCTAAATATTCTGACAAACTCAATTTCAACATTCAAATCAGCAGCCAATTGATTCATTATTTCAATATCAAAACCAACTAAATTTCCTTCATTGTTATGAAATGAGTATGGCAGATCATCTCTAAAGTACCCAACCCGAAGAAAACCGCGGTTGTTAATTCGAGTTAGTACATCAATAAAAGGTTGTTGGGTACTTGTGTCATTTTTAGCCTGTTCAAGAACTTTACTTTTAACACCTTTAAATAATAAACCCCGCTCAATGAACTTATTATATCCTTGGTATTGATGACTAATTTCACTGAAAGTAAAACGCAAACTAATGAAAGCAAGTATCGATATTAATGGCATTAATATCGCGTATTTAAGAAAAACCTTCCATTTAAAGGTAAAAGCTTTGAGCATACTTGTTGCAATTAATAATGGCAGACAGATAGCAAAAGTAACCGATAATATCGCTGATATTCGACCAACAATTAAATTTTCAGCAACAACAAAAAAATCAAACATTGAGGCTGATACATTGAATAAATCAAGCAGGTTAGGTACCGCGAGTGTACTCGTGCCAAAAAGTTGAGGGATGCCAGCAACAATTAAATTGAAATAATCGTTTAACGAAATATGAGCGCCAGAAAACCAAGCAGCAAATAAAGTAAAGAGTAATGTGATAAGTTTGCCACCAACAGGTAAACTGAAAGTTATCGGGACTACGATACTAGGAACTTTACTGGCATCCGCTAACTTTGGACTATTGTTTCTTGATAACTCTTGAATCAGTTCTTTAGTTTTTTCAACAATAGTTGGAATGACAATAAAAAAACTGCCCGTAGCAAATGCCGTGATCATTGCTTCACGAGATGCTTTGATGATTTGGCGGTAACCAAGGGGGGTAATAATGGCAACCATCGCCGGTAATACGATAAATGAAAGTAAAATAACTAATACTGCAGCCGTTACAATATAAACGAGTAAACCGTCGATTTGGCTTGAATCTAAAGTAGCCGCAGCTTTTAAGCCAATACAAAAAACACCTATAGGCGCAAAGTTCATCACCAAAGCACTGACATTGGCAATAGCTTTTTGCAAGTTACTCAACATCATTAACGTCTGTTTTTTATTTTTTACTGTCATTAAACCAATACCAACAAAAATACTGAACAATACAATGGCTGGAATTAATGCATTGGCAAAAGCATTAAAGGGGTTTGCAGGTATAAATAAATTAACTAAGTCAAATTCACTAGACACTTTAATAGTACTTGCACTATAAAAGTCGGCATTTATCCAATCAGGAAAAGCTATTGGCGCTAGAAATATAAAGCTTAAAACGGTCACAAGTAAAGCCAATAATATAACAAAACTGACTTTGAATGTTTGTAGTGCCTTTAAAGGGGATAAACCACCAATACCAGTAATTAAAGATAAAGCGATATAGGGCAATGCGGTCATTTGCAACAACATAACGAAGGCTTTAGCAGTAGCGTCAACACCGGTATAAACAGTTGATGTATATGAACCTACAGCTAAACCAATAAACATAGCAATTAATATGCGAGCAGATAAAGGTATTTTGTTAAGAGGGAGTAGTAAAGATTTTAATGTCATGTAATCGCTATGCTGAAGTTTTCTAAAGCAACAAGTAAATTGTTGTTAGCTAGATATTTTAGCTGATTATAACATGACTAAACTATAGAGGGGAAAGAGTTGTACCTCTATCCTAGTAATAAGCCACCGTCAATATGAATAGACTGTCCGGTAATGTATCTTGATTTTGTGCTTAATAAAAAATTAGCTAAATTAGCAACATCTTCAGGTAGGCCAAGTTCACCTGCTGGGATACGACTTAACACCTTATCTAATGAGGCTTGTGCTAATGGTTGATGCTCAGGTGAATTCTTTTTTATATAGCCAGGAACAATAATATTTGCATTAATACCTTGGGCAGCATATTGGGCAGCATAAGATTTTATTAACGCTTCCAGTCCAGCTTTTGCCATAGCAGAAGCTGGAACAACACTTTCACCTACTCTAAATTTGTGAGCTAAAAATGAGCTGACGGCGACTATTTTTCCAGCGTTACTATTAATGAGTAATTCTGTACATTGGTTGAGTAATGAAAATGTAGCATCAATAATGACAGAGTAAGATTGAGCCAAACCTTGTTGATCTAACTCTTCGAAGTTTCTCCAGTCAGGATAGCCAGCGTTACAAACTAGGCCGTTAAGATGGTCACAATTATTTTTAACTACTTCTACTAAGTTATCAATAGTTGTTTGCTGAGTTAAGTCACCGTATTGGCAAATAACATCAGCGCCGAGGGATTGGCATTCAAAGGCGATATTCTGTAAACCTAATTTGTTTTGTTTAGTATGAATGATTAATAACGTATCTACTGATGCTAAGTTAGTGGCAATGGCGGCGCCAATTCCACTGCCAGCCCCGGTAATTAAATATACTGACTTTGACATTTTTAATACCTACTCATTAAAAGTAAAAATCGTCAATAGCATAACTACTGACGATTCAAAAATAACCCAAACGAGGGATATTAGTTATTTATTAACTGTGTTGTGACTCAAGCTTTTCAGCAGCAAAGCGGTTAAATAAATATAACGCAAATGCAGTTAGCAACGAAATTACGGCACAAAGCATCCAAAAGGTTGATGGGCTGTTACTTTCTACCGCCCAAGCATTATAGCCCTTGCCTGATAGGTCACCGGCAAACAAAAAGCCGATGGCTGAAGACGTATATAAATAACCTTGGTACATTGCTGCTTTTTCTTTTGGCATAACACTAGCAATATATTCTTGCTGTTTAGGGGATGCCATCATTTCGCCAAGAGAAAATATTAATAATCCCCATACTGCGATTGCACCACCTAATATGGCACCACTGGTACCAGAAGCTAAGACTAAATAGCTTGCTGCTAACATCAAGGTACCAGCAATTAGCACATGAAAGGTTTTAAATTTGGCTGAAACAGCACTCACTAATACTTGTAATAATACAATTGAACCAAAATTAACTGCGGCAATATATTCTGGTTTAAATTGACGATATTTATCAGCCCACTCTGTGGCAAGTACTGTTGCATCGTTAGTTGATATTGCACTGGTTTGTAATAGTGTTTGTATTTGCTCTAATGGTATACGAACATTATAGTTATTAAGCTCAAGATAAGCTTGTCTAACTGCATCGGTTTGATTTAAATCAAAACGGCTACCAAGGTCCAAAATTGCTTTTGCCAATAACTCGACATTAACGAAAGAGGCCGCTTCACCTAAGCTAGGATTGATGGCATAAAACAATTGTACTAAATCACTACTGTCAACATAGTCACGGATGAAAAGTGGTAGGGTAATGAAAATTTGCATATAAACCATCCAGAAGCCACTTAAAATTAAGATAAGGGCGATAAAAGGTTTATTCCCTACTTTAATTTTACTGGTGTACCAAGACCCACCATCTTGCTTGGCAACAAAGTTCCAAACTAGGTTAATTACAGCCCAAGCAATAATAAAGTTTATTGCTGTATCAAAAGTGATTAACTCTGTGCCTGGCAGCATATAAGCAATAAGAATCGGTAATACTGTTAATGCTAATCGACCATTGCCTAAGACTTCTTGCATTTCTAATAAGGTATGTTTTAGACTTTTAGCGTCACCTTTTTCACGGTCTTCTTTAGTCGGATCTTTATAAAATAATGTTACCGGGATAAAGTTAATTGCTATCCAAACCGCAGCCATAACAAATACCATGTCCCAGCTAATGTCACGCATATAACCAGCAACGATCGGGCCTAAAAAACCACCGACATTTACCATCATATAGAATATGCCGAAACCTAAACTTCGGTTGCTGTCATCTGTAGAGCGGCTAACAGTTCCAGTAATGAGTGGTTTAAAAATACCGGCACCTATGGCAACACCCATAAAGGCAACAAAAAAGGTACCGTAACTGCTAACTTGACCTAACATATAATAAGAAGGGGTCATAATGGCAAAAGCTACCATCATCATTCTGCGGTAACCGTATCGGTCACCCAGTGCACCTGTAATAGCAGGTAGTAAATAAATAAAGAAAGGTACTATGCCTTGCAATGCACCACGTTGTGTATCACTAAAGCCCATACCACCTTGAATTGTCGGGCTAGTCATATATAAAGATGAAACTGTGAAAAAGCCATACCAAGCTAAACGTTCAAAAATTTCCATAGTATTAGCTACAAAAAATGAAGCAGGAAAAGGGGAACGCTTGGATTTTTTCATAATTGGCTTATCAGTTGAGGATATCTCTGGTGAGATTGGTTGATCCGACATTACATTATAACTCCGTTATTATGGTTAACTATTTTTTTTAAAGTATGTCGTTATAATAAACAATTATTGTATATTGTGTACAGGTATATTTGGTTTAGTTACCTAGACTGCGCCTTGTAAACCCAATTTTACATATTAAACCTATAAAAAAAACCTATACTTAACTCAAGTATAGGTTTTTCAGAAAACTTAATATTTTAATGATTATCTGCGTCTTCTACGACGTCTCATTCTACTTGCTTTATCTTCTTCTTTTTCAGCACCCGATAAATCATCATCTTCTGAAGCAACTAAATCAGCCAAGGCATCATCTAAGTCCCCAGCCTGTTTACCTGTTTTAGCGGCATCTTCTATACTAAAAACTGATTTTAACTTACTGCCAAAGCTTTTATTGTCACTTGATGCTTGCTCTGGAGTAACGTTTTGTGAGGGGGCTGCTATGGTTTCAGCAGGGGTTACAAGCTTCATTTTATTGACAAGCTTTTCTTCGGCAACTTGGGCTACAGGTTTACTTGTTTGTGCCTGAGGTGTTTTTTTTTCTGACTTACCTTCTACTCTTGAGTCAAAGTCGGTAACGATTTCATCAATTTCATTATTGGCAATGTCAGTTGCTTTTTTCAGATCCGATAATGTTTTTTGCAATCCACTGTAGTGCTGTTCAATACTTTTGATATTGTCTTTAACTTCATCACTGAGATTTTGAGTGATTCGTTTATAAATTTTTATTTCTTGCTCAAATTCATAGATTGAAGTTGTAGTCACATCAATTTTTTCATCAATACTATCAATCTTTTCATGCAGGCTTTGTTTTTTATCAACAAACTCTTGAATCAATTCAGGTGGTATTTGAGCAGGAGGCACAGGTGTAGGTACAACGTCGACAAACTCAATAATACAACTAACAGGACGCCATTGACTAAAGGATGGATGCCAACCGTAAAAGTCTGGATCTTTTGTTAAAAAACCTTTAGCCTCATCTAATTCGAATGGACCGCTTATTTTACCATTTTTAGAAAAATACCATTTTTTCATAATCATCATTCTTATTTGTTAGTTACATTCTTTACTGAAAATTCTTCAAAGGTGTGTAAAGAACTTTTTTTGCTTCACTTAGTTACTTTCTTTAAAACCTGAAAGGTTTTTCTGCAATGCCGCAAATTGTTGTTCAATAGCACGAATTGTATTTCTGACTTCTTCATTAAGATTTTTTGTCATCTGTTTATATTTTTCAATATCCTGATCTAATTCAGACAATGAGCCTGTGGTAACCTTAAGTGTGTTGTCAATTCGTCCTAGAGTTTTGCTCAATTCTCGTTCTTTAGAAATAAAACCTTCGATAAGTTCTTTGGGCACTTCGTTGGGCGGTTTTGGGTAAGGCACTGAAACATCAAATTCATCAACTTCACTAATAGGCATCCACTGGGCATAAGAAGGGTGCCAAGCATAAACATTAGGGTTCTTTGCTATAAAATCATTCGACTTCGCTAAGTCTAAAGGTCCACTTATTTCGCCATCTTTGGAAAAAAACCATTCTTTCATAGGTGTCATTCTTATATTATTGTTTACTTAAAATTGCTAAATATACTTAGTATGGTAGCTATATTTATACGTTACCTGAATATTTGCAAGCGAATCGTGACATTAGCTAGATATTTATAAAGTTATAAATTCTCATTTTGCTTGATTTGAACAAACCTAATGATTCTACTAACACTACATTAACTTATTATAGGTTACTCAGCTACTGTTCTATATAAAAAATTTGATCTAATTATCATTTATTATAGCTTAAGTGAATATGGGAATGTTCATTATCACCCTGAATGATGGGTGATTAATCGTGTTTTTTTAAAAATTAGCTATTAATCATCGTACTAGGATTCACAGAAAAATATATGAGAAAAATAACGAATTACGATTGTCAAAAAATTGTAAAAAAATTAAACAAAAAAGATAATTATATTTATTACCTTCTTTGACTAAATAAAATTCCACGTTGATTTTTGCTAACTATTTTTTGCTAACTGTTTTGACCTTTGGGCTTCAATATTTGATTTTTTTATAGCGCGCTGTTTCTCTAATGTTTTAGCTGCATCGCTACCAATATGAACATGCCCGCGTTTATTTGCTAAGGTAATTTGTTTTTCACGTTCGGCATAACGAGATCGTTGCTCATCGGTTACATTATCAATACAGTGATGGCAACTTATACCTTTTTGATATTGCTCCTTAGTTTTGTCTTTATCGGTAATTGGCATGCGACAAGCATGACATTGATCGTATTGTCCTTTGTTTAGTTGATGATCAACAGCTACTCTGTCATCAAAGACAAAGCATTCACCTTTCCATAGGGTGTTTTCTTTAGGTACCTCTTCAAGGTATTTTAAAATACCGCCTTCAAGATGGTAAACTTCCTCAAATCCTTGTTCTTTCATATAAGCGGTTGATTTTTCACATCGAATACCACCGGTACAATACATAGCCACTTTTTTGTGTTTTTTAGGATCTAAATTATCGGCAACATATTGTGGAAATTCGCGAAATGTTTTGGTTTTAGGATCAACGGCATTTTCAAAAGTGCCAATTTCAATTTCATAATCATTTCGTGTATCAATAAGAATCACTTCAGGATCAGAAATCAATGCATTCCAATCTTTTGGTTTAACATAAGTGCCAACCACTTGTAGGGGGTCGATACCTTCAACACCCATGGTCACAATTTCTTTTTTTAGTTTTACTTTACTACGCTTAAAAGGGGCATTTTCGGTATAGGATTCTTTGTGTGAAAGAGAAGATAACCGCTCATCACCTTTAAGCCAATCAAGTACGGTAGTAATACCATGCTCTGATCCTGCGATAGTACCATTAATACCCTCTAAGGCAATTAATAGTGTGCCGCGGACTTCATTATCTTCCATGACTTTAAGTAAAGGTTTTTGAAGTTGTTCAAAGTTCTCAAGACGAACGAATTTATATAATGCAGTAACTACATATGTAGACATATTTATTTCCTCTGCTGGCTGGAACGTAAATCCAGTGCTGTTTGTTTAATGTTGAGTAAAGGTTGTATTTTTTTAATTAAAATAAATCAATTATAATGGTTCCCCTCAAAGTTGTTTCAATCTCTAGCAAGAAAAAAGCGCGGAGTTGATGACTATCAATGAGCACTTTTGACGAAGCTAGCGGTTGAAATAGCAAAGAGGTGAATTATTATTTTACGCGCATGCCTGGCATTGCACCATCTTCTGGATTTAATATCCATAGATCTTCACCACCAGGACCTGCTGCTAACACCATGCCTTCAGACATGCCAAAACGCATTTTTCTAGGGGCTAAGTTAGCAACCATTACGGTATGTTTACCAATTAAGTCTTCTGGTTGATAAGCCGATTTAATGCCGGCAAAGACCTGTCGAGTTTCACCGTCTTCTTTTGAATCAAGGGCAAGAGTAAGCTTTAATAACTTGTCTGCCTTTTCAACATGCTCAGCATTAATTATTTTAACAATGCGCAAATCAATTTTAGCAAAATCATCGAAGCCAATTTCTTCGCTGATAGGGTCGTGAGCTAGTGGATCGTTTAATGCAGCAGTATTATCAACAACCTTGGCAATTTTTTGTTTCTTTTTATCTTTTTTAGCTGGAGTCTCTTCTTTCTTAGCTAAATTATCTTTAGAAGCGTCGACCATGGCATTGATTTTATCCATATCTACACGTTGTAATAGGGCTTTAAACTTGTTGATTTTGTGGTTGGTTAATAACGTTTTATGTCCTTCCCAAACTAACTCATCATTTAAAAATGCCGCCGTGCTATCTGCAAGAACCGGTAAAACAGGTTTTAAATAAATCATTAATGTACGGAACATATTGATGCCTAAAGAGCATATATCTTGTACTTCTTGCTGTTTAGTTTCATCTTTAACTAACTGCCAAGGTTCTTTTATCGCTATGTATTCATTAACCTTGTCCGCAAGTGCCATTATTTCGCGCATGCCGCGACCAAAATCTCTTGCTTCATAACAAGCAGCAATTGAATCGCCAGCATTCATCACTTCATCAGCAAGTGTTTGGTCATCAATGTTAGTTGATAACATGCCATCAAAGCGTTTAGTAATGAAACTTGCACAACGAGAAGCTATATTAACTACTTTACCAACTAAGTCAGAATTCACTCGCTGTGCAAAGTCTTCAAGGTTTAAATCTAAATCATCAATGCGGCTGGTTAATTTAGCTGCGTAGTAATAACGTAAATATTCAGGGTTTAAATGTTCTAAATAAGTACGGCCTTTAATAAAGGTACCTTTTGATTTAGACATTTTGGCGCCATTTACCGTAACAAAACCATGAGCATATACCGATGTAGGTTTACGATAGCCGGCACCTTCTAACATCGCTGGCCAAAAGAGACTGTGGAAATAAATAATGTCTTTTCCGATAAAATGGTATAGCTCAGCATCAGAGTCTTCATTCCAGAAACTGTCAAAATCTATTTGAGGGTTGCTATCACATAAGTGTTTAAAGCTCCCCATATAACCAATAGGTGCGTCAAGCCATACATAGAAAAATTTACCAGGAGCATTAGGGATTTCAAAGCCAAAATATGGTGCATCTCGGCTTATATCCCACTGCCTTAAACCTTGGTCAAACCATTCAGCGAGTTTGTTTGCCATTTCTTCTTGCAAAGACCCGCTACGAGTCCAATTTTTTAACATGTCTTCAAACGCAGGTAAGTCAAAGAAGTAATGTTCAGAATCTTTATAAATAGGAGTCGCCCCCGAAACCACTGAGCGTGGGTTTAATACCTCTGTTGGAGAATAAGTGGCGCCACAATTATCACAACTATCCCCATTTTGATCTTCGCTTTTACATTTAGGGCAAGTGCCTTTGATAAAACGGTCAGGCAAAAACATGCCTTTTTCGGGATCATAAAGTTGAGAAATAGTGCGAGTTTTAATATGCCCTTTGGCATGTAAACGGTTATAGATTTCTTCTGCGAAAGCTTTATTTTCGTCCGTGTGGGTTGAATGATAATTATCAAAGCTAATATGAAAGTCAGAAAAATCAGCCATATGCTCATCACGAACACCAGCAATCATTTCTTCTGGTGTTATGCCAAGCTCTTGGGCTTTAAGCATGATGGGGGTGCCGTGTGCATCATCAGCACAAACAAAATAAGTTTCATGACCACGCATACGTTGAAAACGTACCCAGATATCGGTTTGGATATGCTCAAGCATATGGCCTAAATGAATAGAGCCATTGGCGTAGGGAAGGGCGCAAGTAACAAGGATTTTACGTTTTTTACTTGGCTCAACTTTTGCTTCAAGTGATGTGTTTTCTGATGACATGGACATTAACAATTTTTTTGATGGTAATAATGGGGCGAATAGTACAGAATTTAGCGTATATTTTCATTAATAATTTGTCTTCTTTACTCAAATGTTTAAAAACTTATTCTCCCTTAAAACACAAACAGCTACAAAAAAAGAGTTAAATGTAGCTTTAGAGCCGACTAGTCAGTTAAATAGCCAAGATGATGATAAGGAAAGCATCATAATTGAAACGCTTAAAAATTATCAATCAGAGACTTTTCCTCAAGGAATTTTGTCTTGTTGTACTGACTTAACGATTGAAATAACTAAAAATGAAATCATTATTGGGGTAACTGCGCCTTTTCCATGCAAGGGGGAGCTATCAATACTTGCCCAAAGCCTTTCTCAGGTATTATCTATCGATGTGCTTTTCAATGTTCATCTAAGTATTATGCCTGTACGCCACCATGAAATTAGTAATGTCAGTAATATTATTGCTATTGCATCAGGTAAAGGAGGGGTGGGCAAGTCAACCACCGCAGTAAACCTTGCTTATGCGTTAATCGAAGAGGGGGCAACCGTTGGGATTTTAGATGCGGATATTTATGGCCCATCAATACCCACCATGTTAGGCATAAAAGATCAAAAGCCATCATCAGTGGATGGTAAATTTATGACGCCTTTAGTTGCTAATGATTTACATGCAATGTCGATAGGATTTTTGGTGCCAGAAGAGGATGCAACTGTTTGGCGTGGGCCAATGGCAAGCTCAGCTTTTAGTCAATTGCTTAATGAGACCGCTTGGCCTGACCTTGATTACCTTATTATTGACATGCCACCTGGCACAGGGGATATACAGCTAACTTTGGCACAAAAAGTTCCTGTAGCTGCGGCGGTGGTTATTACTACACCACAAGATATTGCGCTAGCAGATGCAGTAAAAGGCATAGCTATGTTTGATAAAGTACAAGTGCCGGTTTTAGGGATAATTGAGAATATGAGTTATCACCAATGCGAAAATTGTGGACATTTAGCTCATTTATTTGGAGAAGGTGGTGGGGCAGATATTGCAAATGAGTATCAAACACATTTGCTTGGTCAATTACCTTTGGCGATAAATATTCGTCAAGGTGCTGATGTTGGAAAATCTTCGGTAATCGAAAATAGCACTAGTGAAATAGCCCTGTTGTACCGTAGTATAGCGCGAAATGTTGCTGCACAACTATTTTTACAACTTGATAACCGCAGCCCAAAAAACGCAGAAATTTGCTTTATGAATAATAAACCTAACAACAATAGTGAACAGTAATTATGAGACTATCAGATCAAGATATAGAAAAGAGCCTAGATCAAGGGCAAATTATTATTACACCTACCCCTGATCAATCTATGATTTCAGGTGTCAGTGTTGATATTCGCTTAGGTAATGAGTTTAGGGTATTTCAAGATCATACCGCCCCCTTTATTGATTTGAGTGGGCCAAAAGCTGAAATGCAAGAAGCAATGAATGCGGTAATGAGTGATGAGATTTTTATAAAAGATGGCGAAGCCTTTTTTTTACACCCTGGTGAATTAGCCTTGGCGGTTACTTATGAGTCGGTGACATTGCCTGATAATATTGTTGGTTGGTTAGACGGTCGCTCTTCATTAGCGAGATTAGGCTTAATGGTACATGTTACAGCCCACAGAATTGATCCCGGATGGTCAGGTCAAATTGTTCTAGAATTTTACAATAGTGGTAAACTCCCTTTAGCCTTAAGGCCGAAAATGAAGATTGCTGCGTTAAACTTTGAATCAATGTCAACATCTGCATTACGTCCTTATAATAAACGTGATGATGCAAAGTATAAAGGGCAAAAAGGCGCTGTTGCCAGTAGAATTAGTGAAGATAAATCTAGTAAGTAATATTAATCAATCAAGAAAAATATTTGTTAATACTTATATACGCATAGCGCATTAAGCGTCTGAAGTTGAAAACTCATTAATGCAAGTTTCAAGTGCTCTAATGAGTTTTTCTCTATCGTGATGGTGTTCAATTTTATCATTCGATAATTCTTGGTATATCACTTTAACTTTATCTGAACAAAGCTGTTGGTTTTGTGTGATCACACTATCAATAGGCAAGCTACCAATGTTTGTTTCAATCCAAGTCAACTTTTCATCAATCGATAAGTCTGCAGCAGGACTTTGCTCGGCGATAACATTATCCAAAAACACACAATGCCCTTTACGTTGATTTAAAGCATTTGAGATATCGCGAACCAATAGGGGGGGGGTAATACTGGTTAAAAAGCTTCCCGGGCCTAAAATAATAAGATCAGCTTTTTTTATCGCATCAATACAATGAGGTAGAGATTTAACCAAGGGAGCTAACATTAGTTTTTCAGGCATAACAGGCATATCATCTACCGATAATTCACCTATTCGACAACGTCCCTCAGCATAAAAAGCCATAAGGTCTGTTGGTGTTTCTGACATTGGTAAAACAGAGGTTTTAACTTTTAATAACCTGCTTATCAACTTTATAGAGTCCAGTGGGCGAGACTGTATTTGTCCCAAACCGTAAAGAATAAGATTGCCAAGGTTATGACCACCTAATTCATCTTGACCATCAAATCGAAAATTGAATAATTGACTGCCGATAGAATCTTTATCAACAAGTTGGGTTAAACAATTTCGTAAATCACCCCATGCGATAGAGCTACTACGTTTTCTTAATCGTCCTGTTGAACCACCATTATCAGTGGTACTAACAATACCGGTAAGTTTGGGGCCTAAGAATGATAAAGTCGAAAGAACACGACCTAAGCCATGCCCACCACCAATTGCTACCACGTTTAGCTTTTTAAGCTGCATGAATATTATTTACTAAAGAATGTTAGCTAAACTTTACCTGTAATTTATATAAAGATAAAGAAGCAATAGGCTCTGTTGGGTTCTTACGTATATTTTTATAACGAATTGATTGGTCTTTATACAAGGAGAAGCACGTGTACCTTAGTTATTCGATTTTACTCAATGACGAATAGCTAGAAATGCAAAAAAAACTTCTGTCATTATTTGAGTTAAAGTTTGACTTGTAAAATCAGCATCTCTTTAAGCTAGGGAGATGGCTTTATTAGTGATGATTGTCTTTTTCTCCTAAAATTTGAGCAACTTGTTGGTTATGTGAACACTTAATGCATTTAATCGATAAAATTATAATTTTAGTTAAAATAAGGGTTGACACAAACGGGGCCTCTGCTTAGAATGCGCCTCGTTTTCAACAAGTGTTAAACATTTTTTGAAGGCTGGTCGATTTAAGGTATTAGGCCATCTTAAATCGATGACTATGAGGGGCTATAGCTCAGCTGGGAGAGCGCTTCGCTGGCAGCGAAGAGGTCTGCGGTTCGATCCCGCATAGCTCCACCAAATTTTAGGTTATTTGTTTTTAATTTGATTAATTAACAGGTAATAGATAGTTTTTAGTGTCCCTATCGTCTAGAGGCCTAGGACACCGCCCTTTCACGGCGGTAACAGGGGTTCGAATCCCCTTAGGGATGCCACTTATTCGCTATTTATAGCGAATAAAAACAGGGTATAGCAATTAGGTCATGTTATCTCCTATAGTTTCAATATTATTAAAACTATAAAAAGCAAGTTTTCTTGCTCTGATGCTTTTGTGAAGTATTGATTGTTTAATTAAATTTAGTTAATTAACTCTCGATACAAAAACATAGTGTCCCTATCGTCTAGAGGCCTAGGACACCGCCCTTTCACGGCGGTAACAGGGGTTCGAATCCCCTTAGGGATGCCACTTATTCTTTTGATAGATTAATTTTTATCAACTAAGGTAAGAAAGGGTATAGCAACTAGGTCATGTTGTCCCCTGTAACATTAATGTAAATAAACGTTACAAAAAGCAAGTTATCTTGCTCTGATGCTTTTGTGAAGTAGTGAACTTTAACTTGAATTAGTTATAAGTTCAGTACAAGAACATAGTGTCCCTATCGTCTAGAGGCCTAGGACACCGCCCTTTCACGGCGGTAACAGGGGTTCGAATCCCCTTAGGGATGCCACTTATTCTTTTGATAGATTAACTTTTATCAACTAAGGTAAGGAAGGGTATAGCAACTAGGTCATGTTGTCTCCTATAACGATAATGCAAATCAACGTTATAAAAAGCAAGTTATCTTGCTCTGATGCTTTTTTTGTGAATATTGAATTTATTCAATGAACAGTTTAAGTGTCCCTATCGTCTAGAGGCCTAGGACACCGCCCTTTCACGGCGGTAACAGGGGTTCGAATCCCCTTAGGGATGCCACTTATTTTAATTAGCCAATAAGGCTAGTAGCTGAAAGTGAAAATAGTAAAATAAAAAAACCGGCTTCTGCCGGTTTTTTTATGTCTGCGATTCTATTTCTGGAATTATACTTCTTCGATTTAAGTACTTATTACTAAAAGACTGCGATGGGGGCTTGGCTCAGTGATCTAGCAACATCCAAAAAGTTACTTTATTAGTATTATACCAAACGGACTAATTAAGTGATCACTTAGTGATATTTTAAAGGCTTAGAGGTAAGGCATAGATTGAATACGGCACTCTAGATAATGAAGGTAGAGCGAAGTAGGATGCTAGAGTTGAGAATGGTAATACCAAGCGGATTAAATAATTGACCAAAATTTAATGAGGATAAATAGTTAAGTCCAAGGCGTGTGATTGAGGAATCGGTGACTATTTAGAATGAGCACAACGCAGAAATTGAGTATTTGAAGATGATCAATAAATTAGTCTGTTTGGTTTAAGACGGACTAAAGTAAAGGAATTAATAAGCCATTATTATAACGATGTTAATAATGGCTAAAATGCATGGAGATAAATTTTTATTTATTATCAGTTGAAATCATTGCCATACTTTCATCAGCAAAACCTACACCAGCTTCATTATAAAAGTTAAATACTTTATCTATACCGGACTCTTGCAAGAGCTCTCTTTCATCATCAAAGCGTGCTATAGCAGCTATTTTTCCTTGGTAATTAGCTGCTTGTAACTGCTCTGAAATACTCATACTGTCTAGTACTGAAGGCAGGGCAATTAAGACAAGCTCTAATCTTGTTAAGTCGATGCTTTCCCAAAAGTAAGCATCTTCAGCATCGCCGTAGTAGGCGTTGATGTTTTGACTGTTTAACCAGTTTGTTTTTTCTCTATCTGCGTCGATTCCCCAAACTTGCTTTTCCAGATGGGTATCTAAGGCGTGATACGCCCCCATACCAACTCTCCCCATACCAATGACCATAATGCTAGCATTACAAGGCTGGTCAAACTTGTCTTCAGCTAAAACGCTAGCAAGCTCAAATTGTTTGAAAAAACCTTTTTTAGCGGTAAATAATTGATGGGCAAAACGGTATATAACATTCGTTATGATAAAAGAGATAGAAACGGCTAACGCTAATATGACTAACCACTGATTAGATAACCAACCTGCTTTTACGCTTAAGGCGGCAACAATTAATCCAAACTCACTAAAATTACTTAAGGTTAATGCGCTTAAATAAGCAGTACGGCACCGGAGTTTTAATAAACTAAACAAAGCAAAAAACAAAACAAATTTAACTGGCAATAATAAGGTTAATACGGCTGCTAATCCTAGCATTTGTAAGTCGGGCAAAGCGGTAAAACCAATTGATAAGAAAAAACCAATTAAAAACAAATCCTTAAAACTCATTAATGACTTGTTAATTTCACTTGCTTTAGTATGAGAAGCTAAAAACATACCGATTAATAGCGCACCTAAGTCTCCCTTTATACTAACCAATTCAAATAGTTCATAACTGCCTAAGGCAAGAAAAAATCCCATTAAAGGAATGAGCTCACCGTGTCCGGCATGGTTGATAACTTTATTTATTAAAGGTTTTACAAGAAATAATGCCAATAAGGCAAATGCCCAAATGGAAGGTGTTTTACCGGTCGCAATCACTAAAAATGCCACGGCAATAATATCTTGAATAACTAAAATACCAACAGCAAGCTTTCCGTGTCGAGTTCGCATTTCGCCGTTATCTTCAAGTAACTTCACAACACATACCGTACTTGAAAAACTTAAGGCAAAGGCAATAAGAATGGCGGTATTGAAATCTAAATCGGTAAAAAAAGCGATAGAGGTAACAGCGAGTAATTTAATAAATACTAAAGTAACAGCTAACCAAATACTGGTGTGAGCTAAACTGCCAAACCAGACTTCAGTTTTAATTAAATCTTTTACATTAAGCTTTAACCCAATAGTGAACAGCATCAAGGTAATGCCTAAGTCGGCTAATGCTTGTAAATTTTCATTGCCTTGATAGCCTAAAAAGTGCAAAACAAACCCGGCTATTAAATAACCGATTGATGGCGGTAAGTTAAAACTTTTAGCACCAAGGCCACAAAGAAAAGCAAACAGTATCCAAATGAATTCCATGAAATTTAGTCCGTTTTTTAATTTATTGTAAAATAAGTTGCTCTAACTGCTTTGCAACAATATCAGCAATGAGTGGTTGGGCTTTTTTGTTTGGATGGATACCATCAGCCTGCATTAGCTCTGGTTTAATCACGATTTCTTCCATAAAAAATGGAATTAACTCGATATTGGTCTCTTCAGCTACATCTATAAACACTTGTTCGAACATTTTATTATAGCGAGGGCCATAATTTGGCGTGATTTTAATTTTGATTAAAGATACTTTGATGTTTTTCTCTTGGGCAAGGGCAATTGTTTGTAACAAATTATTTTTAATCAGCTTGGGGGAAAAGCCTCGAAGGCCATCATTACCACCCAATTCAATTATTAAGTAATCAACTTTTTCAGTCGCTAAAATCCCCTCAATCCTAGACAGTCCGCCACCTGTGGTTTCACCACTGATGCTAGCGTTATGTATGAAATATGGCGCTTCTTGTTGCTTAAGTTGCATATTAAGCAGGTGCACCCAACCTTCATTTTGTTTCATTCCATAACTTGCACTGACACTATCACCTAGTAGTAGAATAGAGTTAGCTGCCCAAGCTGGGCGAAAAGTTATTACACTACTTAATATTATGAGTAGTAAAACCAATATTGGATATTTTTTCATGAAGTTAGATCCCGAAAATATTTTAAAAGTACGCGCATTAACAAAATCAGTTCAACTAGAAGATAAAACCTTAGAGTTACTACAACCATTAGACTTAAACGTAAACGTGGGTGATACCCTCGCGATTGTTGGTTCATCTGGCTCTGGAAAAACAACGTTATTATCTTTACTTGCTGGTCTGGACTTACCAAGCTCAGGTGAAGTTTATCTTAAAAGCAATGCATTACACCAGTTTAATGAAGAGCAACGTAGTCAAGTAAGAGCAAATCATGTCGGTTTTATTTTTCAGCAGTTCTTATTGATAAATAGTTTAACGGCTTTAGAAAATGTGATGTTACCAGCTGAATTGGCAAATGTCAGTGATGCACAGCAACGGGGTAAAGATCTTCTTGCTCAAGTGGGCCTTAGTGAACGAGCCGATCATTATCCATCGCAACTATCCGGAGGAGAGCAACAAAGGGTTGCTATTGCTAGAGCCTTTATTTCTCAGCCCGATATTTTATTTGCCGATGAGCCAACCGGTAATTTGGACAGTAAAACAGGCCAGCATATTGCGGATTTACTCTTTGAGTTGAACAAAAAACAAGGCACAACGTTAGTGCTTGTTACCCATGATCAAAAACTTGCAAGTCGGTGTCAACGTCAGGTTGAGATGGATAGTGGTGTCTTAACTGAGAAAATAACTCAACCTGAAGTAAGTGTAGATATCGTCACAGTCGAAAAAGTAGGATAACTATGTCAGCTAATTTATCAGAGCTCGGGGCGAGTAATAAGTCTAATCTGTGGATTAAACAATCATTACGTTTATTACATCATGAATTTCGCCGTGGCGAGTTAACCATCATTTGTTTAGCAATAGTACTTGCGGTTGCGACAGTTTTTTCATTATCAGGCTTTTCAGGACAAATAAAACAGGCATTACTAACTAACAGCTCTACCTATATTGCCGCAGATAGAGTATTACGAACTAGCCGAGTAGCCTCGGATGATGTTATTGATAAAAGTCAGTTTTATGACTTGAAAATGGCAGAAAAAGTAGAAACAGAGTCAATGGTTTTTGCTGGCGATAATATGTTGTTATCTGAGCTCAGTGTCATTTCAAATTCCTATCCATTGCGTGGTGAGCTAAAGGTTAAACAAACCATTGAACAGGAAGAGTCAGAAGTCGTTCATGCTCCTGAGCCAGGTAGTGTCTGGGTTGAACTTAGTGTATTAAGTCGTTTAAATATTGACATAGGTGATGAACTTGAAATAGGTGTCGCATCATTTGAAATTAAAGGCATTATTACCGACATTCCTGACAGATCTTATCGTGCATTTATTGCTGGCCCAACCATTATTGTCAATATTGCCGATTTAGCAAAAACTGAGTTGGTGCAGCCAGGCAGTCGATTAACCTATAAATATTTGTTTGCTGGAGAAAGTGATGCAATTAAATCATTTGAACAGTGGATCAAACCACAGTTGAACGATACACAACGCTTTTATGACGCTAAACAAGCACAATCTCGTTTATCTAATACTTTAACAACCGCAGAAAAGTTTTTATCACTTGCAAGTATGCTGGGCATTGTTTTAGCGGCTGTTGCTGTTGCAGTGGCCAGTCGCCGGTATGGTCAACGCCATCAACCTATGGTCGCTGTATTTAAAGCATTAGGCGCCAGTTTATCGCATATTCGAAAGCTATATTATTTGCATTGGTCTTTGTTAAGTTTGATCAGTATTAGCATTGGCCTAATCGTTGGTTATTGTTTGTTACTGCTTGGCATTAATGCCATTGATAGCTATTTGTCTTTAGAAAATACAGGTTTAGGCTATAAACCTTTTTCTATTGCTGTGATCACCGGGCTTTTGTGCGCAATCGCTTTTGCCATTCAGCCCATTAAAAGCTTAATTAAAACCTCTCCTTTGTCGGTTATTAGAGGTTTTAGTAATGAAAAGCCACCACGCTTTGGTTTGCATCAACTGCCTCCTTTATTGGCGCTTTTTGCGCTGTTAATGATGTTTAGTCAAGACCTAAAGATGAGCCTTTCATTACTTATTGGCGGCATGGTTGTTTCAATCATTTTATTAGCTTTTGGTCAGGGACTAATGAGTGCCGGTCGCTCAGTCGGCTCTCAGGCTGGTAAATCATGGCATTTAGCATTAGCGAATTTAAAACGTCGCGCAAGCGAAAACAGTGTACAGCTGGTCAGTTTTACTATCGCAATTAAGTTACTTTTGCTTATTGTGGTAATGAAAAACTCAATAATCTCTGAATGGCAACAACAGTTTCCAGAAAATACCCCTAATCATTATGTAATGAATATTGCAGAAAACCAGCTTGACTCTATCGGTGATTTTGTAAATACCAATAACATTCAAAGCCAAGGCTTTTACCAAGTATTTCGTGGCAGGCTTTCTGCGGTTAATGGTGAATTACTAATTAGCCGTGAGTCGAATGAAAATTCGAAATCTGAAGATGATGAATTAACCAAATCTGAAAATTCAGAAAAAGAAAATAGCTCAAATGAACAAAACAATGCCAAGACAAGTGATGAAGAAAATAAACCTCGACAAGGTATGGGGCGAGAGTTGGGTTTAACTTGGCGAGATGAACTTCCGTATCAAAATAAGTTGCTAGAAGGACAGTGGTGGCAAAAAGATGAGCAGCAAGGGCAAGTCTCAATTGAGAGTTCTATCGCAGAGCGTATGTCAATTAAGTTAGGGGATGAGTTAACCTTTGATCTGGGAGGAAAAACCTTTACGGTACCGGTTACCAGCATTCGTGAAGTTAATTGGAAGTCACGACAACTCAACTTTATTATGGTTTTTAATAAACCGGTATTGAAAGACTTTCCCGCTACTTACATTTCTGCATGGATGGTACCAGAGCAAACAAAAACGGCTTTAGGACTCTTTTTTAAAGAATTCCCTACAGTTACTATGATGGACTTTGGCGCAATTTTAAAGCAGCTTTATCAAGTGATTGAACAGGTCAGTATTGCTATTGAGTTAATTCTAATTTTAGTGGTATTAGCTGGCTCATTAGTTTTAGTCGCTCAGGTTCAAGCAAGTATGGAAGAGCGTGAAAGAGAATTAGCGATATTAAGAACATTAGGAGCAAAAGGCTCTTTATTACGTAACAGTGTTTTGTTTGAATTTGTTGCGCTGGGCGGCATTGCGGGTTTAATGGCGAGTGTTGCCATGGAAATAGCGGTTTATTTTTTACAAACTCAAGTTTTTGATATGTCAGCAAGTTTACATTTTAGTTACTGGTTATTAGGTATCGGTGTCGGCGCTGGTTTTGTTGGTCTCGTTGGTTTGTTTAGTTGCTGGAGATTACTGCAACTATCGAGTGTCACCTTGATTAGAAGAACGATGTAACTTCAATCTTATGCTTGTGATGATCTTAATGTAAAAGGCGGTAAGTTTACTTTAATTTATAGATACTTTTAGCGTATAGTTCGGTTAGTTATATACGCAAAAGGATTATACATGGCATTAAGAACTAACAGTAATAGCGCATTAAAGATGCTTTTGATGATCGCTAGTATCTTTATTATTTTGGCTGGGCTAAAAACGGCAACTAATTTATTAGTGCCGTTTTTATTGTCAGTTTTTATCGCCATTATTTGTAATCCTCTCATCGAAAAAGCGAGCCAATTTAAAATACCTCGGTTTATTTCTGTTATTTTTGTCATTGTTATTTTTGTTTCTATTGCACTGTCTCTTGCGGGGTTAGTGAGTAAGTCACTGAATGAATTAATGACCTTAATTCCTGAATACCGGATTCAACTTGTTCAGCAATTTACTTGGTTAACAGAACAATTAGCGCAATATAAAATTAAAATATCAACCGGAGTTTTGTTTGAATATTTTGATCCAGCAGCTGCAATGGGGTTAGCCGCGAATATGTTAAGTGGCTTAGGCAGTGTAATGGCTAATTTATTTTTAATTATTCTTACCGTCATTTTTATGTTGTTTGAAGCACCATCTTTACCAAGCAAATTACATATTGCCCTCGATGATCCAGAACGAAGAATGAAACAAATCGATCTGTTTCTAACCTCTGTGAATCACTATATTGCGATTAAAACAATAGTGAGTATTGCGACAGGGCTCACCGTGTCATTAATGTTGTGGGCGTTCGGTTTAGATTTTTTTCTATTGTGGGGGGTTTTAGCATTTTTACTTAACTATATACCCAATATTGGCTCTATTATCGCAGCAGTTCCTGCGATGTCTTTAGCAATTTTACAGCTAGGTATAGCCCCAGCTGGTTTTATCGGCCTTGGCTATCTTACTATTAATACCGTAATGGGCAATGTCGTTGAACCACGTTATTTAGGCAGAGGATTAGGACTTTCTACCTTGGTTGTTTTTTTATCGTTAATTTTTTGGGGTTGGTTATTAGGCACTGTGGGTATGTTGTTGTCAGTACCACTGACCATGATAATTAAAATAGGCCTTGAAAGCTCAGAAGGGGGTCGCTGGTTTGCTATTATGCTATCCGGGGATGAAGTTATAGAGCAGTGATAGGTTGTGGTAAAACGATAAAGGAAACCGCTATAGTAGCGGTTTTTTTCATTCGCTAAATTGACGAACTAAACTAGTTAGTCTTATTCAGTCGGCTTAACTCTTTTATTCGACTATTAGTGGTATCGATATAACACTTTTTATAAGCCGGTCCAGCACCAGTTCCTGGTGAAAGAGCCAGATATTGCCAGCGACAATTGTTCTCACGAAAAGTGATGAAATTACTTTGCGAGCGTTTAAACATCACTAAAGCAGAACTTCTTCCTGTTGCTAGCTCAACTTCCTCAAGAAGAAATACTTGATTATTAATCCAAGTCTGTAATTCTCTGTCGACGACATCTTTGACACTATCAAGGCACTGCGAGAAAGCGATATTATTAGCCTTTTTATCTTCACAGCTCTTAATTGTTTTGGCTGCATGGGCTCCAGATAGCACAAATAACTGGGCTAGGAGTAGGCTACTGAGCATGAGTGATTTCTTTATCATTTTTACTAAATTTGCCTTAACGTTACGCTGGTAATACTTTTTTGTAAGGTTTTACCGTTACTTGTTTATAAACACCCGCAGCAATATATGGGTCATCATCAGCCCAAACCTTCGCATCGTTAAGTGAATTAAACTCTGCAATAATTAGCGAGCCAGTAAATCCTGCTTCACCTGGATTTTCACTATCAATAGCAGGACAAGGGCCTGCCACCAATAATCGACCTTGATCTTGTAACTCACTTAAACGGGCTAAGTGTTGCTCTCTTACGCTCATGCGCAGGGATAAACTATTTTCTACGTCTTCACTGTATACTAGGTAATACATAACAATACTTCCAAATAATTAATTGTTTTTTTCTTCAACAGGTTTACTGCTTTCTTGTTCTTCATCTTTAGGCAAATGTTTATGAAGTGCCATGATAGAGCCAATAGCAAAGACAAACATTAACGCCGTCAAGCCAAATACTTTAAAATAAACCCACGTTTGCTGCTCAAAATTAAAGGCTACATATAAATTTAATAAAGCACAAAAAGCAAAAAATAGCGCCCAAGATACATTCAATTTTGCCCAAATATTCTCAGGTAAGGTTAGTGCCTCACCTAGAAAGTTTTTCATTAAGTTTTTATTGAAAAATTTATTACTGATAATTAACACGGCGGCAAATAATAGGTTAATTATCGTCACTTTCCATTTAATGAAGGTATCATCATGAAAAAAAATGGTTAAACCACCAAAAAACGCAATCATGGCAAAAAGTACCCAGTTTTTAGTTGGTACAGGTTCGCGTTTGGCAACAAAATAAACAATTTGAAGCGCTGCTGTCACTATCAAAGAAGCGGTAGCCCAATAAATATCAACAAGAGAATAAATAACAAAAAAAATAACTAGAGGAATGTACTCAAAAAAAGCGTGCATGGATTATCACAAAAAATTAATTATAAATTGATTCTAACGAAACTTACCTCATTAGCCAATCGTATTGATAGAAAAAAGCCTAACAATTGTTAGGCTTGAGCTATATCCGATATTTTATTGCTTTTTAAGCTTCGTAACCAAAAGGGTCATCGATTGAGTGTGATGGCTCAGAAAACCATTTAGGACCATTGTCAGTCATATAAAAATGATCTTCTAATCTGATGCCAAACTCTCCTGGTAAAACCAACATTGGCTCATTGGAGAAGGCCATCCCTTTAGCAAGAGGCGTACGGTCACTACGCACTAAATATGGCCATTCATGGATATCTAAACCTACACCATGTCCCGTTCTGTGAGGACAGCCAGGTGTTTGGTAATCGGGCCCTAAACCTTGGCTCGCTAAATATTCTCTGGCTGCAACATCAACATCGCCACATGGCACACCAATTTGTGCGGCGTGAAAAGCAGCAAGTTGAGCAGATTTCTCTATTGCCCACATGTCTCGTTGTCTTTGATTTGCTTCACCATAAACATAACAGCGAGTGATGTCTGAATTATAACCCTGTAATTGACAACCGGTATCAATTAACACCACATCGTTAAGTTCAAGTGATTTTGGCGTAGCTACGCCATGAGGAAAAGATGAGTCTTCACCAAAAAGTACTATACAGAAATACGAGCCACTAGGAGCGCCTAGTTTAATATGTGCTTGATTAATGAAATTGGTAATCTCAGGGACGGTAATGCCTTCATATAATATTTTAGCAACGGCTCTGTGAACAACCATTGTCATATCTTTAGCACGTTGTAACAAGGCTATTTCAGCATCTGATTTTTGTCCTCGACAATTAGCTGTAATAGCTTTTGCATCAAGTAATTGAAAATTAGAGCCACAGTTCCTTATTCCTTCACCAACAAAAAACTGGGTAGACTCATCAAGGGCAATATTGCCTGAGCTAATGCCCATTTTATTTAAGGTATCTATAAATAATTGATAAGGACTTTCATGCTCTTGCCAGCCATTGATATGCCCTTCAACTTTCATGAATTGATGAATGGTATCGATTTCAAAAAAAGGAGAGATATATTCAATTTCACCTTGTTGAGGAATAATCGCCCCAACCATGCGCTCACTCGCATACCAACGTGTACCAGTAAAATAATATAAATTAGTACCCGCATTAACATAAGTCGCGGCAATATTATTTTCTTGCATTAATTGTTGTGCTTTTTGAATACGCTGCTTAAATTCACTTAATGAAATGGGCGATATATCTGTTGTCATATCATTGAGTTTTGCTAATTCAATTTCTGCGGTTGAACCGCCAACACCTATTGTCATGTGACCACCTAGTTTTGTTTTAATTATCGTAAATTATACAGTTTTAGCTGAGTAAATGAAGTTATTTATACAATATACACTTTTATTTTTCTATGTTTTGTAGCTGATTAATTAACCATGTGTGAAGTAAGGGAATATTTAAATTTTAACCGCTAGAGCTTAACTTTATTGAAAAATAAGTAAAATGTTACATTTATTTGTCATTCTACCTTGCGAATCACCAAATTTGTCTTATCTTTTAAATATCTAATGAGAATAAAAATATTTGGAATCGGAAGACCAATGCTAAAACTACCTGCTGAATTAACCATCGCAAAAGTTGAAGAATGCAAATCTACCATAATAGCTGCAACCCAAGAACAGGACATTATCGTTTTTGATGACAGTGATGTCGTCAGAATCGACACTGTTGGCATTCAAATGTTACTTGCCTCAGTAACCTATATAGCAGCACAGAATAAAGAGTTACAGTGGCAGTCAACGTCTACCGCAATCCAAGAAAGCATAAAACTCCTCGGTATTAACGAACCTATTTTAAACCAATATTTAGTCTCAAATTAAAGCTGATCTATTAAGTTGTTTCTAAATAGTAATAATAGCTTACTCAAGTTAACTGAGTAACTTAATTAAGGAAAAACGTATGACCAAAGTTTTAGTTGTTGATGATTCTAACTCTATTCGCGATATGGTTAGTTTTACTCTAAAAAGTGCCGGTTACAACACTGTAGAGGCTAAAGATGGCCAAGATGGTCTAACTAAAGCGCAAGGTGGAGGTTTTGATTTGGTTATTAGTGATGTGAATATGCCCATTATGGATGGTATCGAACTTTGCCAGGAATTAAGGAAATTACCAAGCTTTAAATTTACGCCAATATTAATGCTTACTACTGAAAGTTCTGGTGATATGAAACAGCGAGGTAAATCTGCAGGAGCGACAGGTTGGTTAGTTAAACCTTTTAATCCCGAAAAACTATTAGCCACCATTAAACGTGTTGTTAGGTAAATAACTATGAGTATTGATCTGTCACAATTTATTCCGAGCTTTTTAGAAGAAAGCTTTGAAGGACTTGAATTAATGGAGTCAAGCTTACTTGATCTGAACCAAGACAGTGATAGTGAAACCATCAATTCCGTTTTTAGGGCCGCACATTCTATTAAAGGTGGTGCAGGTACCTTTGGTTTTAATGATGTTACTGAGTTTACCCATCATGTTGAAACCTTATTAGATGAAATGCGCGATGGTCGAAGAACTATTGAACCAGATGATGTTGAGATATTACTCGACTCTGTTGATTGTATGCGCCTAATGATTGAAGCCGTTAGAGATGACGTAACTTGCGAAGATGAAAAAATTGCTAAAACGTCTATTTTACTTCAAAAAACTTTAGGAAGTCATGATGATGATGCCTCAACAGATGAACAGCCACAAAACACTGCTAAAAACAATGAAGCTACAACTAGCAATAGTTGTTGGCAAATTACATTTATCCCTCAACACCATTTAGTTCAAACAGGTAATGATCCGCTATTACTGTTTAATGCGTTAGCTGACTTAGGCCAGTTATCTGTGGTTGCTAAAGTTGATGGCTTACCTGCATTAACAGACATGGATGCTGAAGAGTTATACCTTACTTGGCAATTAGAATTGAAATCTGGTTGTTCTGAGGACGATATTAAAGAAGTTTTCGAATGGGTTGAAGATGAATGTGAATTGATTATTGAGCAACAAATGCAAGAGCTTGATGATAGCCCCGTTATAGAAAGTGAAGAAGTCGCTAACCCTAGCCCCATCGACATAAATCCATCTCTGCCTGAAAAGTCGCTTGAAGTTGAACTGGCAGCATCAAAGCCTAGCGAAAAAACAGCTTCCAAAGCAAAGCCAGATGTTGGTTCAATAAGAGTTGGTGTTGATAAAGTTGATAGCTTGATTAATTTAGTTGGTGAATTAGTTATCACCCAATCAATGTTATCAGAGTTGGGTAATGATTTTGACATGTCAAAAACAGAACGATTAGTTTCAGGCCTCGAACAACTATTACAAAACACTAAAGAGTTACAAGAAAGTGTCATGCGCATTCGTATGTTGCCAATTAGTTTCGCCTTTAATCGCTTTCCACGTTTAGTTCATGATTTATCGAAAAAAACCGGTAAAGAAATGGAACTCATTATCAAAGGTGAGCAAACCGAACTTGATAAAACCGTTATGGAGCAAATTGGCGATCCGCTTGTTCATTTAGTTCGTAATGCAGCCGACCACGGTATTGAATCGGCAGAAGTGAGAATTGCAGCAGGAAAACCAGCCAAAGGAACAATTACCCTTGATGCCTATCATCAAGGCGGCAACATTGTTATTGAAATTTGTGATGATGGAGCTGGGATTAACCGAGACATTATCTTAGCTAAAGCTACTGAAAAAGGTCTTGTTGATGCAAAAGCTGTGTTAACCGACAGCCAAGTTTATGATTTGTTATTTGAAGCAGGATTTTCAACGGCTGCCGAAATTACTGATATTTCTGGTCGTGGTGTGGGTATGGACGTGGTTAAACGTAATATTCAATCGCTTGGCGGTCGTATTCAAGTTGAATCTGTACAAGGAAAGGGCAGTACTTTTAAAGTTAACCTGCCATTAACCCTTGCTATTTTAGATGGACAATTAGTCAAAGTTGGCACTGAAACTTATATCATTCCATTGATCGCTATCGTTGAATCATTACAGGCTAAAAGTGACCTTATTAACCGAGTATCAGGGGACATGGTGTTATATCGTCTTCGTGAAGATAATGTACCTGTTCTGCCTATCTACCAGTTATTTGATTTAACCGCAGAATGTAAAGAAGTTGATAACGCCTTACTTGTGGTTGTGGAAGCTGATGGTCAAAAAGTAGGTTTAATGGTTGACGACTTACTCGCACAACAACAAGTCGTTATTAAGTCACTAGCTGATAACTATCAACAGGTTGATGGCATATCTGGTGCAACTATCTTGGGGGATGGCTCAGTAGCGATGATTTTAGATATCCCAGGCATGATCGCTTTAGCAATGAAAATAGGTAAAGAAAACACAGCTTCCATTATTCAAGAGTCTGTTGGAGAAAACGCTTAATGAATATTCAAGAAATGGCGAAAGACATTCCTGTAGAAGGTGAACATTCCCTTGAAGGCATCGACTTTATTACCAATGGTGAACAGTATTTAACGTTTGTTTTAGATCAAGAGCAATACGCAGTTGATATTTTATGTGTTGAAGAAATCAGAAGTTGGGAGCAGCCGACCAAAATCCCTAATGCACCAAGGTATGTTAAAGGTGTCATTAATATGCGCGGCATAATCGTGCCCATCATTGATTTACGCTTAAAATTTACTATCGGCCAACCTCAATATTTAGAAACTACCGTAGTGATTGTTTTAACGTTCGAACATGATCATAAATCAAGAACTATTGGTTTTGTGGTTGATGCGGTATCTGATGTATTAAATGCAGATGAAGGTGATATTAAAAAGGCACCATCTTTTGGTGGCTCGATGCCACAAGAATATGTTGAAGGTTTGATTAATGTCGGTGATAACGTGGTAACGCTACTCAGTGTTCAAGCACTGCAAACTATCGAGCAACACCAATTACATGCCTAGGCAAAAAAGGAAATATCATGGCGGAAATTGAACAAGAGTATCTTACTTTTATTTTGCAAGGTGAAGAATACGGCATTGACATTTTATGTGTGCAAGAAATTAGGGTATGGAGCAACGTAACTGAACTACCGAATAAACCTGTATACATTAAAGGCGTAATCAATTTACGAGGTATTATTATTCCCATCATCGACTTACGCCAACGCTTTGGTAAAGATCCCTTAGAATATACAGATCAAACCGTAACTATTATATTGAAAAACAAGCAAGTAGAAAATTCTATGGTAGTGGGTATTGTTGTTGATGCAGTCTCAGAGGTTTATAAGTTTAATGCAAAAGATATTCGTAAAGCCCCACCTTTTGGCAACAATATAGATAGTTGTTTTTTAAAAGGCTTAGCTAGCATAGAAGACAAACTTATTATCTTACTCGATAGCGAAACGTTGTTAAGTGAAGATAGCTTATACAGCTTAGAAGAGCCTGAAGCTCTTTCCGAGCCTGAAGAACTATCAGAGCCTGAAATTTAATAACTAATAAAAATTATGCCATTTAAATTAATAAAGCATTGCGAAGGAAGCAAAGTATGACACCAAAACAAATTAGTTTAGTTCAAGAGACATGGGAATTGGTATTACCTAACGGAACTCAGGCTGCAGAGACATTTTACAGTAACTTATTTGAATTAGACCCGTCATTAAAGCCTTTATTTAAAAAGAGTATTTCAAAGCAAGGGCAGAAAATAATAGCCATGTTCGATACGGCAGTTAAGTTGCTTAATAATCCCGATGAACTTACTTCAACTGTTCAGCAGTTTGCCATTCGCCATAACGATTATGGTGTTATTCCACAACACTACAACACATTTGGAGTCGCTTTATTAAAAACCCTAGAATTGAACTTAGGCAAAAGATTTTCTGCACCAGTAAAACGGGCATGGGTTGCAGTATATAAAGTATGGTCAACAACGATGATCGATGCTCAAAGCGTGGTAAACATAACATCAAATGATAAAATTAAATCGAAAGGAAATCATAAGATCATGAGCCAAAAAAATGAAGCTTCAGTTGGAAAATCGCAAGCAACTAAAATTGCAGATATGGAAACACAAATGACGGTCATGAAAGCTGAGATGACTGCTCTTAGTAAAGTACAAGCGATTATAGAATTTAATATGGATGGTACTATCATTACTGCCAATGATAACTTCTTAAATGCACTCGGTTATACATTGGAAGAAGTCCAAGGTGAACACCACAGTCTATTTGTTACTCCGGAGTTCAAAGTTAGTGATGAGTATAAAGAATTCTGGGAAGGCCTTAATCGTGGGGAATTTGAATCGAAAGAATATAAACGTTTAGGTAAAGGCGGTATAGAAGTTTGGATCCAAGCGTCATATAACCCTATTTTAGGTTCAGATGATAAGCCTTTCAAAGTGGTTAAGTTTGCTACGGATGTAACGGCACAAAAATTAAAAAATGCAGATTTTTCAGGTCAAATAGACGCCATAAGTAAATCTCAAGCGGTGATTGAATTTGATATGGAGGGTATCATTCTTGATGCTAACGATAATTTTTTATCTACCCTTGGTTATACATTGGACGAAATTAAAGGTCAGCACCACAGTCTATTTGTTGAGCCAGAATTTAAAGTTAGCCATGAATACAAAGCTTTCTGGGAAGGTCTTAATCGTGGTGAATTTGAATCGAAAGAATATAAACGCTTAGGTAAAGGTGGTAAAGAAGTTTGGATCCAAGCGTCATATAACCCTATTTTAGATCTTAATGGTAAGCCTTTCAAAGTGGTTAAGTTTGCTACGGATGTAACGACACAAAAATTAAGTAATGCCGACTTTTCTGGTCAAATAGACGCCATAAGTAAAGCACAAGCGGTGATTGAATTTGATATGGAAGGTATTATTCTTGATGCTAACGATAATTTTTTATCTACCCTTGGTTATACATTGGACGAAATTAAAGGTCAGCACCACAGTCTATTTGTTGAGCCAGAATTTAAAGTTAGCCATGAGTACAAAGCTTTCTGGGAAGGTCTTAATCGTGGTGAATTTGAATCAAAAGAATATAAACGCTTAGGTAAAGGTGGTAAAGAAGTTTGGATCCAAGCGTCATATAACCCTATTTTAGATCTCAATGGTAAGCCTTTTAAAGTGGTTAAGTTTGCTACGGATGTAACGGCACAAAAATTAAGTAATGCCGACTTTTCTGGTCAAATAGACGCCATAAGTAAAGCACAAGCGGTGATCGAGTTTAATATGGACGGCACTATCATAGATGCAAACGATAACTTTTTAAATGCATTGGGTTATTCATTGGAAGAAGTTAAAGGCCAACATCATAGTATCTTCGTTGAACCCAGTTATAAGGCGAGTAATGAATACCATAGTTTTTGGCAAAAGCTTAATCGTGGTGAATACGACGCTAGTGAATATATGCGCATAGGCAAAGGTGGTAAAGAAGTATGGATTCAAGCATCGTATAACCCAATATTAGACTTAAATGGGAAAGCTTTCAAAGTAGTCAAATATGCGACTGATATAACAGCAAGAAAGATTGCAATAGCTGAGATTAAAGAAGTATTGATTGCTTTGTCTAAAGGTGATTTAACCCAATATATTGAAAATGAACTCGTTGGTGAATTCAGCATTATTGGTGATTCGATTAACGAATTAGTTACTGTTCTAGCAGATATGGTTGGCGAAATTAGCACCGCATCCACCAACGTTTTTGATTCTGCTAGAGAAATTGCTGAAGGTAATAATGAGTTAAGTCATCGTACTGAGTCTCAAGCATCTAGTCTAGAAGAAACAGCTTCAGCGATGGAAGAGCTTACTAGCACAGTTCAACAAAATGCTGAAAATGCCAGTCAAGCTAGTACTTTATCTGCTTCGGTTATGACTAAAGCAACCGATGGTGGCTCTGTTGTTCGAAATGCCATTACTGCGATGAGTGACATTAATAAATCGAGTAAAAAAATAGCTGACATTATAAGTGTTATTGATGAAATAGCATTCCAAACTAATTTATTGGCACTTAATGCGGCAGTGGAAGCGGCAAGAGCCGGTGAACAAGGTCGTGGTTTTGCGGTAGTTGCTGCTGAAGTACGGAACTTAGCACAACGATCAGCTGGGGCTGCAAAAGAAATTAAGGGTTTGATAAACGATAGTGTTGAAGCTGTTGGTCAAGGCACTAAGTTAGTTGATGAAACTGGGCAAACATTTACTGAGTTAGTCAGTTCTATTGGGGAAGTTAGTCAAATGATTAGCGATATTGATAGTGCTGGTAAAGAACAATCCGCAGGTATTGGTGAAGTCAGTGCAGCAGTAAGTCAAATGGATGAGATGACTCAACAAAACGCGGCTTTAGTTGAGGAAGCCGCCGCTTCAAGTAAATCAATGGAAGAGCAATCTCAGTTACTGCTAGATCAAATTGAATTCTTCAGTAGTGATGAAGAACTGGAGCCAGAACCTGTAGTAAGCCGCCGTTCCTCAAGAGCAAGAGATCGTTCTAACAGCTCAAAAGAAAATGTTAGAGCTATTGGACGAACTATTGCTAAACCGTCTTCAAGACAAAAGCCAAGCCGCGCGAAAACAAAATCTGATAATGAATGGGAGGAATTTTAACGAGTCGTTAGGTAATCGTAATGACTAATGAACGTGAGCGAGCAGTTTGTTTAAGTGATAAAGACTTTAAGTTTATTTGCCAATATGTTTATGAAGCAGCTGGAATTGTATTAAACGGCGGAAAACGTGAGATGGTTTACCGTCGCTTAACCCGAATTGTTCGTGATAGAAATCTCGACTCATTTACCAGTTATTGTAAGT